>Ga0247844_1000243_pt1 | contig 118961 bp, 113 predicted proteins | sample LaCtaG_FD_192421 | JGI IMG/M metagenome (GOLD analysis project Ga0247844, IMG submission 192421) | Freshwater microbial communities from meromictic Lake La Cruz, Castile-La Mancha, Spain - LaCruzMarch201714.5m_1 | ecosystem: Environmental > Aquatic > Freshwater > Lake | place: Spain...
TCGCCGCAGATTCGAGGGCTTTTTTGGCAAATTCAGCGCGCAGGGCTTTTAGCTTTTCACGCGGGTCTTCGCGCACCGTGGCTTGGTTCAGCCCCATTTCTGCAATAAAACGGCTGGGCAGCGCGGCCACCAGTTCGCGGCCCTTTTTGCGCCGACGCGTCCAGCTCACCGCCAGGCTGCGCTGGGCGCGGGTGATGCCCACATACATCAGGCGGCGCTCTTCTTGCAAGCGGGTGGCCATTTCTTCATTGGCCGACTCGTGGGCGCGGTCAGACCCACCCAGCGAATCGGCACCATCCCCCAGCTTGAACGGCAGCATGCCTTCAGTCACGCCGACCAGCATCACATGCGGCCACTCCAGCCCCTTGGCGGCGTGCAGGGTGGAAAGAGTCACCACATCCTGGTCTTTCTCTCGCTCGCTGATGGTGGAGAGCAGGGCGATGGTTTGCGCCACTTCCAGCAGGCTTTTGATCTCTTTGGTGGTGGTGACGCCGGCGGTGTCGTCCACCTGGCCGCCACAGCGCTGCGCCATCCAGTCGCAAAACTCCATCACGTTGTTCCACTTGGCGGCGGCTACTTTTTCACTGTCTTCGCCGTCGTACAGGTGTTTTTCGTAGTCGATCTCTTTGAGCCAGTCGGTCATGAAGCCGCGGGCGGCCTCGGCTCCTTCGGTATGGCGGGCGCGGAACTCCAGGTCGTTCACATAACGGCCAAACTCGTGCAGGCTGCCCAGTGCCTTGGCACTGATCACGCTGCTTAATGAGGAGGTAAACAGTGCCTCGAACAGGCTGAGCTTGTACTGGCTGGCAAACACGCCCAAGGCGCCCAGCGTCTGGTGGCCGATGCCGCGTTTGGGCGTGGTCACCGAGCGCAAGAACGCCGGGTCATCGTCGTTGTTGCTCCACAGGCGAAACCAGGCGCACAGGTCACGGATCTCGGCGCGGTCAAAAAAGCTTTGCCCACCCGACACCTTGTAGGGGATGTTGGCCTTGCGCAGCGCCTTCTCAAACGGCTTGGCTTGGTGGTTTGCGCGGTAGAGCAGCGCAAAGTCGCGAAACTCTTTGTACTGTTTTCCCGCTTGTGCAAGCAGGCCCTCGGCACGCAAGCTCTGGATGCGGGCCACGGCGCGTTCGGCCTCGTGCTCTTCATTGTCGGCATCAATCACGCGCACTGGCTCGCCCTCGCCCAATTCGCTGAACAGCGTTTTCGGGTAGAGCTTTGGGTTGGGGCCGATGACGTTGTTGGCGGCGCGCAGAATAGCGCTGGTGGAGCGGTAGTTTTGCTCCAGCGTGATGACTTTGAGCGCCGGAAACTCAACGGGTAGCTTCTTTAAATTGTCCAGCGTCGCACCGCGCCAGCCGTAGATGGACTGGTCGTCGTCGCCCACGGCGGTGAAGCGCGCCTCATCGGGCGGGTTGCCACCCACCAGCAGCTTGAGCACTTCGTACTGGGTGGCGTTGGTGTCCTGGTACTCGTCCACCAGCACATGGCCCATCAGGCCCTGCCACTTGCGGCGGACTTCCGGGTAGTCGCGCAGCAGTTTCAAAGGCAGGCTGATCAGGTCGTCAAAATCCACGCTCTGGTAGGCGGTCAGGCGCTCCTCGTAGCGCGCCATCACGGTGGCGGTGACACGGGCACCGTCGTCTTCGGCCTGAGCTAGGGCCTGCTCCGCATTCAAGCCCGCACTTTTCCAGCCGCTGATGGTCCACTGCATTTGGCGGGCGGTGGCTGCATCCACGGTGCCGCCGGCGTCTTTCAAAATGCCGGTGACGTCGTCACTGTCCAGAATGCTGAACTGGGGTTTGAGGCCCAGCGCTGCGCCGTCCAGCCGCAGCATACGCACGCCCAGAGCGTGGAATGTGCACACCACCACGTCTTTGGCGGCCCGGCCAATCAGCCCTTTGGCACGCTCGCGCATCTCGGCGGCGGCCTTGTTGGTAAAGGTGATGGCGGCAATGCGCTGCGCCGGCATGCCGGACTCGATCAAGCGGCCAATCTTGTGGGTAATGACTCGGGTTTTGCCCGAGCCCGCCCCGGCCAGCACCAGGCAGGGGCCGTGCAGGTAGTTGACGGCTTCGAGCTGGGCCGGGTTCAAGCCGTGGGTGGGAGAGGCAGACATAAAAGGGAAGAGGGGAAAGTGGGGAAGTGGCGCAATCAGCGGGAAAAGGGGAAGCTGAATCGAATGAGAGGCCAGGCGGCACGGGCATGGTGGCGGTTCCACGGCCAAGTCCGTCATCTTAACGGCTGGCGGTGGCCTGGACCGAAATGCCCTGACAATCCCACGGTGCTACAAATTCTGACTGTTACCTTCCCCTTCTTCGCGCTGGTGCTGTGCGGCTACCTTGCCGCCCGCCGGGGCATGTTGCCGCTGCAGGCCATTCCGGGGATGAACGGCTTCGTGCTGTTCTTTGCGCTGCCGTGCCTGCTGTACCGCTTTGGCGCGTCCACACCGATCGCGCAATTGCTCGACCCAAGCGTGGCGCTGACCTACTTGCTATGCGCCTTGGTGATGGTGGGTTTTGTGGTGGCTGTGACCCTGCACGGGCCTGGCCAGGGGCGCATTGGCTGGAACGATGCCGCCTTTGGTGCACTGGTGGGGGCATTTCCCAACACCGGCTTCATGGGCGTGCCGCTGCTGGTGGCGCTGCTGGGGCCAAAGGCTGCGGGCCCCGCCATCGTCACCATCATGGTCGACATGGTGATCACCTCGTCGCTGTGTATTGCGCTCTCAAGGTTGGGCACACACGCTACGGGCAGCAGCGGTATCTCAGCCGGGCAGGCGGCCAAAAATGCACTCAAGGGCGTCGCCGCCAACCCCATGCCCTGGTCCATTCTGGCGGGCGCTCTGGTGTCGGCCCTGCAGCTGGAGCTGCCAAAACCCGTGGTGAACACGGTGGGACTGCTGGCCGATGCGGCCTCGCCGGTGGCGCTGTTCACCATTGGCGCGGTGCTGGCGCGCTCACAGATGCTGGCGCGGGACGACAAGTCGCACGCGGTGCATTGGCAGGAGTACGTGCCCGTGGCTGCCATCAAACTGTTTTTGCACCCCCTGCTGGTGCTGCTGGTCGGTGGCGGGGCGATTGCGCTGGGCGTGCCGCTGGACCGCTTTGCCCTGACCGTGCTGGTGCTGCTGGCCGCCCTGCCCAGCGCCAGCAATGTGTCGCTATTGGCCGAGCGCTTTGGCGCAGACAACGGGCGCATTGCGCGCATCATTCTGGTGTCCACCGCGGCCGCGTTCTTTACGTTTTCGGGGGCGGTGGCGTTAATGACGGGGCGGTAGCCACCTCGTTGGCGATAGATTTTGCTATGAATTCAGGAGCTGCTTGCGCAGTATCTACCAGGGCTAGAGCCCTATTTGCTACTTAATTTGGTGGTTCAGATCGCCAGCGGGTCCACGTCCACCGCCCAGCGGATCAGGCCCTTGCAATCGGGCTGGGCGCGGGTGGCGTGCAGCACGCTGTGCCAGCCGCTCAAAAAGCGTTGCAGGGCGGCCCGTGACGGGCTTTCCACCAGCATCTGTGCGCGCTCCACATTGGCCACACGCTGAATCGTCATCGGCACGGCTGGGTACAGCGTGACCTGCTCCAGCACTTCGGCCCAGCCCTCCCATTGCGCCATGTCGGTCAGGGCATTGGCACGGGCAGCGTTCAAAAAGGCCTGCGCCGCCTCCTGGGTGCGGGCGTCGGCGCGCACCAGCGCCTGGGCGCTGAAGGGCGGCATGCTGGCCTGTTCGCGTTCCTTGAGCTGTTGTTCGGCAAAGGCTGGGTAGTCGTGGGCTTTGAGCGCGGCGTACAGCGGGTGCGCGGGCTGGAAGGTCTGAATCCACACTTCGCTGCTTTCGCCTAGCGCGGCGTCCCGCCCGGCACGCCCTGCCGCCTGCATCAACAGGCTGAACAGGCGCTCGGGCGCGCGAAAGTCGCTAGAAAACAGCGCGCCGTCCGGGTTGACCGCCGCCACCAGCGTGATGCGTCGAAAGTCGTGGCCCTTGGCAATCATTTGGGTGCCGACCAGCACATCCACATCGCCCGCATGCACGGCGGCCAGTTGCGATTCCAGTTCGCCCTTGAGTCGGGTGGTGTCGGCGTCGATGCGGGCAATGCGGATGGGCTGTGGGGGCGTTCCTTCGGGGAATTCAGTGCTGATGGATTGCGGGCGGTGCACGTCGGCCAGCAACTCGGCCAAGTGTTCTTCCAGTTGTTCTGTGCCACGCCCTAGTGGGGTGATGTCGGGGTTGCCGCAGGTCGGGCAGGCGCGTGGCACCCGCTCGGTAAAGCCGCAGTGGTGGCAGCGCAGGGTGCGGTCGATCTTGTGGAACACGCGGTAGGCACTGCAGTGCTGGCACTCGCTCTTCCAGTCACAGTGGGTGCATTGCAGCACCGGAGCGTAGCCACGCCGGTTCAAAAACACCATGCACTGTTCACCACGGGCCACCCGCTCCTTGATGGCCTCCAGCAGTGGCAGTGAAAACACGGCATTGCGGGGTTGGTGGTTCATGTCCACCCGGCGCACCAGCGGCAAGCCGGTTGGCGTACCCGCCGTGGTGCGCATGGATTGGCGGGCGGACGGGGGCGCATCGGCGGTTGTGGCGCTGGTTACCCCAATGCGGCTGGGCATGTGCAGGCGCAGGTAGCGCCCACCCTTGGTGGCTGGGCGGCTGTGGTGCCAGCTTTCCAGGGAGGGTGTGGCCGAGCCCAGCAGCACCTTGGCACCTTCAAGGCGGCCACGGTACACCGCCAGATCACGCGCAGAATAGCGCGCGCCTTCGCTGCTTTTGTAGCTGGGGTCGTGTTCTTCGTCGACCACGATGAGCCGTAGCTTGGGCAGGGATGCAAACACCGCCATACGGGTGCCCAGCACGATGCGCGCCGTGCCGCTGTGCGCGCCCAGCCAGGCCTTCAGGCGCTGCGGGTTGGTCATGCCGCTGTGCATGGACACGACTGCCTGCTCGCCGTACAAAGGCACAAAGCGCTCCCTGAAGCGCGCCTCCAGTTGCGGCGTGAGGTTGATCTCGGGCACCATCACCAGGGCTTGGGCATCGGGGTCGGCCCCCAACAAGGTTTGCACGCAGTGCAGGTAGACCTCGGTCTTGCCGCTGCCGGTGGCGCCAAACAGCAGGAAGGGGCCACTTTGCAGCGCGATCTGGGCGACGACCTCGGATTGTTCCGGGGAGAGCGGTGGGCGGCTGCACCGTGGTTTGTCCGTGCTGATCACCGCAGCCACCTTGGCTCCCCCGCGCTGCAAACGGCGCTGCATTTGTTGGGGCGACAGCTCGCGCAACTGGGGTGGCAGCGCGCCCAGTGCCACTTCGCCGACGGAGCGCTGGTAATAGTTGGCCGTGAATGTAAGCAGTTGTTGCCAGGTGGTGTTCAAGGGGGCAATGCCTTCCAGCACGCCAGCCACCGCCCGAATCTTGCCAGGATCAATCTCGCCCGCGGCATCCTTGGCACGGTTGTCCCACACCACACCTAGCGTCTCGCGCTTGCCCAAGGGCACACGCACCAAGGTGCCGGTGGGAAGTGCCTGCTCACTCAAGTAGGTGAGTACCGACCCCAGCGACGCGTGCGCCGGTGTCTGGACCAAGACGCTGAGCCAATGGCTCATGTGCTGCGAATCCTGGTCACGGGGTGGTTCGTTCGGCAATAACTCACTTGGGTGCCTTACTTGAGGTTTTTTGGTGAAACAAGGGCTAAGTGCTTGATTTCAAACAGATTTGTCTTGAATCCAAGATTTCTGTGGATAACTTTGTTGATATCTTGTCTTGGGACCCGTTAAAGCCCCGTAAATCAAGGCTTTCCTTGCGGTGCCTACAAAAAAAGCAAAGTTCAAATTCCTTATGAATCAACGACTTACATGCGCTATCGGTTTTGTAGCGCGCCTCACCCGAATGGGGGAAGGGTTAGCCCCCGCTCACACATTTTTGTGCATAAGTGCGCGTGACGGGAGCATTTTCATTCCAAAAAGATGGTATGCAATTTAGGCGCGTAATTGCCTGGAGTGGCGGTGCACCGCGTCCACCAAGGCCGCAACATGCTCCGGCGGTGTGTACTGGCTGATGCCGTGCCCCAAGTTGAAGATGTGCGTCGGGCCGGTGCCACTGCCCTGGTAGGGCTTGCCGAAGCTGTCGAGCACCCGAGCTACTTCGGTGGCGATCTGTGTGGGCTGGGCAAACAGCACATTGGGGTCGATATTGCCCTGCAATGCTTTGCCTGGGCCATTTTCAGCACCACCCACCAGTGCGCGCGCCGCGGCCAGGTTCACGGTCCAGTCCAAGCCCAGCACCTCGCAGTCCAATGCGCCCATGTCTTTGAGCCATAGGCCTCCGCCCTTGGTAAACACAAGGCGTGGCACCACTTGGCCGTCGGCGCCATGGCGCTTCAGCTGTGCCAACACGCGGGCGGTGTAGGCCAGGCTGAATTCCTGGAATGCGCCGTCGGCCAGCACGCCGCCCCAGCTGTCAAAAATCATCACGGCCTGGGCGCCCGCGTCAATCTGGGCGTTCAGGTAGGCCGCCACCGCGTCGGCGTTCACGCTCAACATGCGGTGCATCAGGTCGGGGCGGCTGTACAGCATGGTCTTGACCAGGCGGTAGTCGTCTGAGCCCGCGCCTTCGACCATGTAGCAGGCCAGCGTCCAGGGGCTGCCAGAAAAGCCAATCAGCGGCACGCGGCTGCGGCCATCGGGCTGCGCCAGGGCCTTGCGGATGCTGCTGACCGCATCAAACACGTACTGCAGCTTGGCCATGTCGGGCACTTCCAGCTTGGCTACCGCAGCTTCGTCGCGCACCGGGTGGGCAAACTTGGGGCCTTCGCCCAAGGCAAAGGACAGGCCCAGTCCCATGGCGTCCGGTACGGTGAGGATGTCGCTGAACAAAATGGCAGCGTCCAGCGGGTAGCGGTCCAGCGGCTGCAGGGTCACTTCGGTGGCGTAGTCACGGTTGGTGGCCAGGCCCATGAAGCTGCCTGCCACCGCGCGGCTGGCACGGTACTCGGGCAAATAGCGGCCGGCCTGGCGCATCAGCCACACCGGGGTGTAGGCGGTGGCCTGGCGCATGCACGCCTGCAAAAACGTGGGGTTTTGCAGGGAGGCAAAGGTGGAATCGGGGGCGGGGGTGGAGCCGGTGAGACCGGCAGGGGTGGTCTGTGCGTTCATACCTCCATTGTCGCAGGCTGCGCGGTCGCGAAACTTTGATATTTCCTTCATATTGCCTACAATGAGAAACACTATGCCCGCCCAATCTCCACCGATCAACGCCACTGCAAATGCCGCGCTAGCCGTGCTGGGGCGGGATATTCGCGCACGTCGCAAGGCGTTAAGCGTCAGCGCCATCCTGGCCGCGCAGGCGGCGGGCATGTCCCGGGTAACCTTGCACCGCATTGAGCATGGCGAGCCCTCCGTCACCATGGGTGCGTATCTGAATGCCATGGCCGCTATGGGGCTGTCAATCAGCGTCATAGATGCTGCGCCTCAAACCCAAGAGACAGCGCATGGGCTTGAGGCTGCATCCACGTCGTTGCCCGCGGTGCGCATCGCCGACTACCCCCAACTTCAACGGCTGGCGTGGCATGTGCCGAGCGCATCCGTGCTAACGCCACAGGAAGCGTTGGGCGTGTACGAGCGCAATTGGCGTCACCTTGACGTCGAGGCCATGGACACCAGAGAGCGAACATTGCTTGAAACGCTGGTGAGCACGCTGGGCAAGGGGCATTTGCTTGTTTGAGCGTGAACACCATCGTCAAATTGCCTGCGTGCTGGATGCGCTTGATGCGCAGGTGTTGGCAGACTATGGCTGCTATTTCGGGGGCGGCACCGCCATGGCACTGCGCTATGGGGAATACCGGGAATCGGTGGACATTGATTTTTTGGTGTCTCGATTAGAGGGCTACCGCGCCTTGCGGCAGTTGCTCACGGGGCCATTGGCGTTTCAAGCCATCGCCCGCCCGGGGGCAGAGTTAAAAACCCTGCGCGAGGTGCGGGCCGATCAATATGGCATTCGCACCATCGTGCAAGTCGCGCAGTCCCCCATCAAGTTTGAAATAGTGTTGGAGGGCCGCATGGCGTTGGAGCCACCTACAGCGGATGACGTGATTTGCGGCATTGCCACCCTGACGCCATTGGACATGGCCACCAGCAAATTGCTGGCCAACTCAGACCGCTGGGCCGACGACAGCGTCTTTAGCCGCGACGTGATTGACCTTGCCATGATGCAGCCCGGCAAGGCATTGCTGCTGCAAGCGATTGCGAAAAGCCAAAAGGCATACGGCAAGAGCATTGAGGCGGATCTTGCCAAAGCCGTTGACCGATTGTTGAGTCGCCCAGGGCGTTTGGAGCGCTGCATGCAGATGATGCAAATGACGGTGCCCAAAGCCTTGCTGTGGAAGCGCATCAAGGCGCTTGTGCCAAAACCACCTAAAGCGGCAGGGCAGGATTGAAAAACGGCCCCGTAGGGCCGCGGTTCTCAGACCTGAGTGCAGGCGCTTGCTTATTCAAATTCAACAGAATTTCAATGATGGCGGCGGTGTTCCACCAGCAGGCACTTGTTTTGCACCGTCAGCAGACCGGCCGCGCGGGCTTTTGCCATGGCATCGTAATGGGCAATGCCCAATTGCAGCCACACGGCCTTGGCGCCGATGGCAATCGCCTCATCCACCACCGGCGGCACATCGGCACTGTTGCGAAACACGTTGACCAGTTCGATGGCTTCGTGTTGCGCTGCCTCGGCGAGGGTGGGGTAGGCCTTTTCCCCCAGAATCTCCGCAGCATTCGGGTTGATGGGAATGATGCGCCAGCCCTGCTGTTGCATGTACTGGGCCACTTCAAAGCTGTCGCGGTGGGCTTTGGGCGACAGGCCCACCACAGCCACCGTGCGGTAGTGGTCCAGGATGTGGGTAATGGCGTGTTGTTCCGAGCTTTGGGCATCTGGGGTCATGGTGGCTTGCTCTTACTTTCAGGACGGGATTGAGGGCTTGCGGCTTACAAGGCGGACTTACAAGGCGGCGAGCGCCGCGCGTAATTCTTTTACCCCGAGTATTTCGGATAGCACCACCGGGGCCCGCCCGGTCTGGTACAGCACGTACACCGGCACGCCGCTGCGCCCCAGCGCTTCGAGCGCCTGGGTGATGGCCGGGTCACGGCGCGTCCAGTCGGCGCGCAGCAGCGACACCTTCTTGGTGGCAAAGTCCGCCAGCACCTCGGCATTGGCCAGGGTAGTTTTTTTGTTGTACTGGCAGGTAATGCACCAGGCTGCGGTGAAATCCACAAACACTACTCTTCCAGCGGCCAGTTCTGCGTCGACCCGTCCCGGGGCCCAGGCTTGCCATTGGCCAGAGCTGGACGGCAGGGCTGCACCATTGGCGGACGGCGCAGAGTTTGATGCGGCCTGGGTCGTTGGGACATCCTCCATTTTTAAGACATTTTGGCCTATGGCCCCCGTCAATAGTGCGCAAGCAGCTATCGAAATGCTAGCGAAAACCCAGCGACTGCGTCCCTTCAGGCTCAGCGACCAGACCACCAGCGCCAGGGCCAGCAGCAGGGCCAGCAGGCTGGCGGCGCCGTCCACACCGCTCAGGTGCCCCAGCACCCACAGCAGCCACACCACGGTGGCCCACATCAAAAAGGCCATGAAGTGGCGCAGGGAATCCATCCACGCGCCGGGCCGCGGCAACCAGCGGACGACCGCGGGCACCCAAGCTGCCACCAGATAGGGCAGCGCAAGCCCCAGGCCCAAGGCGGCAAAAATGCCCAGTGCTTGCGGGCCCGGCAAGGTGATGGCGTAGCCCAGGGATGCACCCATGAAGGGCGCGGTGCAGGGCGAGGCAATGGCCACCGCCAGCACGCCGGACAGAAACGCGTCCACCACGGGGTGGCGCAATTGCAGGCTGGCCAGGCGGTGGGGCAACAGGTTTCCCACTTCAAGCAGGCCTGCCAAGTTCAGGCCCAACAGCGTGAACAGCACTGCCAGGCCGGCAATGACGATGGGGGACTGCAGCTGAAAGCCCCAGCCCAGCTGCTCGCCGCCCGCGCGCAGGGCCAGCATCAGGCCGCCCAGTGCCATGAAGGACAACACCACCCCAGCGGTGTAGGCCAAGCCCTGCGCGCGGTGGGCGGCGCGGCTATGCCCGCCATGGCTGGCAAAACTCAGCACCTTGATTGCCAGCACCGGGAAGACGCAGGGCATCAGGTTCAAAATCAGTCCGCCCAGCACGGCCGCTGCCAAGGCCCATACGAAAGTTCCCCAGTTCGCGCTCTGCGCGCCAAGGGCTTGGCTTGGGCTGCTCGGGCTATTGGCACCAGGCGCGGATGAGATTGCCGGGGCTGCCGCTTGTTCCGTGGCCGTGGGCCAATCGCCCTGGACCGGCGCATCGACGCGCACGCTCTGTGTGCCTAACGCCAGCACCACGGGCAAACTGGCCGGTGCCGTGCTGCGCTGGAGCGAAAACGGAATCTGCGCCGACCACACCCCGTTCTGCCAGGCTTGCGTGCCGTGGCGCTGGGCAACACCGCTGGCCGTGGCGTCTCGCTCGAACGGCGCGGCGGCGGGTTCCACAATTTCCGGCGTTTCGGGGAAGGCGTTGAGCGCTTTGCCGTGCCATGCCGCTGGCAGGCCGTTGACGTTAAGCGTCAGGCCATCGGCGGCCAGTTGAACGCGCGCCGGGCCGGAAAACGGTTGTGGGCTGGCGGCGCGGGCTGCGTCAAATGCGGCACCGTGCGATGCGGTGGAGCCCTTGAGCGGCAGGCGCAGCACAAAGTTGCCTTCCTGGGGTATGCATTCCTGTCGGCACACCAGCCAGCTGGCGGACAGCCGAATTTCTAGGCTCTGCGCGACTCCGCCGGGCTGAAACGCTGGCGTGATGGTCAGCGGCACCGGCAACAGCACGGTGCCCTCGTAGCCGAAGTTGGCCAGCGTGCCAATGGCAATTTTTTGCGGTGTTGGCCATACGGTTTCTCCCACCGTGATGCCCTTGGGCAAGGTCCATTGCAGTAGTGTTGCCAAGCCGGAGTCGCCGGGGTTTTTCCAGTAGGTGTGCCAATGGGGCTGGTGCGTCAGGCGCAAACCCACCCAGATGGTTTTCCCCGCGTCCACGCCGTCCGGGGCGTGGGCCAGCAGCTCCGCGCGGACTTGGTCGGTTTGCACTTTGTCGCTGGCCGCCTGTGTGCTGGGATTACCCAGTTTTTTTATATCAAATTGGGCTATAGCCCCCGTAGATACTGCGCAAGTAGCTATGAAAAATATAGCAAAAAGCAGTTGGTGGATGCGCGAACTGCCGTGCCGCGAGGGGTGGTTCATGGGCACGCCCAAGGGTTTGAAAGTGGAAGTCATTGCGGGGTGGGAGCTTGGCGGCGGTGGAAAAGTTCCAAAGCGTTGCCATTAGGCAACGACGGCATCGCCATTGTGGCACCGCGCTGACTTTAATCACGCATCTGCGGGAGTTGGTTGGCTAGGAACCTGTGGGCTGGGTTATAAAAATGTCTGTGGTCGCCTTGGCGGCGCACTACATCTTCCAAACCAACTGAATTTAGCGGAACCTCAAATGAAATTATCTAAAAAGATCACCCTGCTCGCCCTGCTCTTGGGCACTTTGCCGGTTGCGGCCCTGGCCGGGGATGCAGGCACGGTCTATACCCAACTCAGCACCAACGGTTTGGGCTTGGGTTACGCGGCATCGGTGAGCAAGGATTTTGCGGTGCGCGGGCAGTACAACACCATGAAATTCTCGTTTACCGGCGACTCGGGTGGCGTGGCCGCGACCAACGCGGATATTCAATTTAACTCGCTTCAAGTGCTGGGCGACTGGTACCCCATGGACGGCGGTTTCCGGCTCACGGGTGGAGTCGCTTTTAACAACAATAAAGTAACTTTTTCGGGTTCTGGGAAGATTAACGACAAGGCTGCGACTGTGGACGGTGAGATCAAGATGAGCGACTCGGTAAGTCCTTATCTGGGAATTGGCTACGCTACACGTCCTAAGGATGCCAAAGGCTTTGGATTCAATCTCGATTTGGGCGCCATGTTCCAGAATCCAAAGGCTACGTTAACTGCAACCGGGACCACCGCGACTGCGGCCGAAATTGAATCACAGCGCCTCAAGTTGCAAGAAGCCGCCGATCTCTTTAAGGTCATGCCCGTGTTCGGCCTCGGCATCAGCTACTCGTTCTAACGATTTACAGCCCCGGCTTACCCCGTTATGCGGGGTCGTCCAAATCCAAAGATGCCTGCGCAAACACCGCAGGCATTTTTTTTGGCCGCGTGATGCGCAGCTGCTTGTTCACGTTTTCCTGGCCAAAAACCACCTCAATGTCGGCCACCGCCACGCCAAAGTGCGGGGCCAGAAAACGCACCATGTAATCGGTGGCCCGACCGTCCTTGGGCGCGGCGGTCACGCTCACCTTGAGTTGCGTGCCCTTGGGCTTGCCAATGGCATCTTTGCTGGCGGAGGGCTTGCCCAGGATGTTGACGACCAGTACATCGCCTTCCCAGACGAAAAACGAGTCGCCAGTGGCGTTGCGGGGGCGTTGGGTGGACATCCTTTGATAATACGGCCATGGCACACCGCATCATTCTGGCAACGCTGAACGCCAAATACATCCACGCCTCGCTCGGTTTGCGCTGCTTGCTGGCCAATATGGAGCGCCATGGCGGCGCGGACCTGCGGGCGAACACCGTGCTGCGCGAGTTCACCATCCACCGCCCGGCGCAGGAGGTGGTGGATGCGCTGCTGTTGGAGCTGGGGCCAGACACGCCAGACCAAGACCCCGCTGCAGACCCCCATGTTGACTCCAAGGCAGTCCCCTCGGTTCGGCCCTGTGTGCAGGTGGTCGGCTTTGGCGTGTACATCTGGAACGTAACCCAAACTTGCGAGGTGGTGCGCCTGCTCAAGGTTGCGCGGCCCAGCGTCCGGGTCGTGCTGGGTGGCCCCGAGGTCAGCCATGAGTGGGAGCAGCAGGAAATCGTGCGCCTGGCCGACCATGTGATCACCGGCTGGGGGGATGTGAGTTTCCCCAAACTGTGCAGCGCCCTGCTGCACGGCCCGCAGCCGCTGATGAAGGTGATGGCGGGTGAGCAGCCCCCGCTGGACCAATTGGTGCTGCCGTATGCCGAGTACTTTGATGCCGACTTGGCGCACCGGGTCTTGTACGTGGAGGCCTCGCGGGGTTGCCCCTTTAAGTGCGAGTTTTGTTTGAGTTCACTGGACAAAACCGCGTGGGCGTTTGACCTGGAGCCTTTCCTTGGCGCCATGCAGGGCCTGTACGAACGCGGCGCCCGCAATTTCAAGTTTGTGGACCGCACATTCAACCTGAAGATTGACACGTCGGTGCGCATTCTGCAGTTCTTTCTGGACCGCCTGCCGCCCCATGGGGCCGGGGATGGCGGTGCGGCTGATTTGTTTCTGCATTTTGAGGTCATCCCGGACCAGTTGCCCGATCGGCTCAAGGAGATGATTGCGCAGTTTCCCCCAGGGGTGCTGCAGCTCGAGGTGGGCATCCAGAGCTTCAACGTGGCGGTGCAGCAGCGCCTCTCGCGCCGCCAGGACAACGACAAGACGGCGGCTAACCTGCGCTGGCTGGTGCAGGAGTCCCACGCGCATTTGCACACCGATCTGATTTTTGGCCTGCCCGGCGAAACATGGGAGAGTTTTGCCACCGGCTTTGACCGCTTGTACGCGCTGCAGCCGCATGAAATCCAGTTGGGTATTTTGAAGCGCCTGCGCGGCACACCCATCGCCCGGCACACGCAGGAATACGGCATGGTCTACGACGCCTGCCCGCCCTACACGGTGCAGCAAACCGGGGTGCTGGACGTGGCCGCAGTGCAGCGCTTTACCCGGTTCGCGCGGTATTGGGACCTGGTGGCCAACTCAGGGCGGTTCAAACAGACCTTGTCCTTGCTGCTGAGCGTTGATGCGTCTGCCTTTAATGCGTTTCTCGGGTTTGCGGATTGGATGTGGCACAGCACCGGGCAAACCAGTGGCCTGACCCCGGAGGCCCTGGTAGATGCGCTGTTTGCTTACCTGTGCGCCACCGATGGTTTGGCGCTAGATATGGATGTGGTCCGGAGCACCCTGTTGGGCGACTACGAGGCCAGCGGTGCGCGGGCCAGTCCGCGTGCCTTGCACGGCTTGCTGGCCCGGCGTGGTGACGCCGCAGAGACCACCGGCACTGCGCTGGGCCAGCGCCAGCAGCGGCATCAGCTGGGATCGGTGTAGCCGTGTTTTGAGGTTTTGCCCCAATGGACTTTTGCTCCAATACCTCCTAAAGTTTGCCGCATGAAGAAATTTTGGTCCGGGCCTTGGTCCTTTCTGTCCTTGCGACAGACTTTGTTTTTGGGTGCCGGTATCGGCATCTTGTTGCCCGCCATGGTATTGGCCTATTTCCAGATCGTCAGCCGCCTTGAGACGGAGGTCAATCTGCATGTGCGAGTGCCTATGCAGCAATACGCCGAAGTGTTGTCCCGTGGGGTGGCGGTGGCCATTTGGAATGTGGACCGCAATGTGGTCGGTGAGTTGGTGGATGCGGTCATGCGCAACCCTGATGTGGTGAGCGTGACCGTGACCGACGAGTACCGGGAAGTCTTTTTCCGAAAGCAAAGCTTGGTCCCAAGCGATGGCGATGTGCTCCGGGAAGAACGCGATGTTCACTTCAACGGTAGCCGGGTCGGCCATATCGCGGTGGAGTTGACATCGGGCCGAATTGAGCGGGAGTTGCGTAGCGATTTGGTCAAGCTGGGTGTGGCACTGGCAGCGCAGGTCGGTATTTCATTTTTGTTCATTTGGTTGCTGTTTGACCGCCGCCTGATGCGCCCACTGAAGCAGTTGCAGGAGGGGGCCTCGCGCTTGGCGCGTGGGGAGCTGGATCAGCCCATGCGCTGGCGGCGCAAGGATGAAATAGGCAGCTTGGCCGACGGCCTGGACCAAATGCGGCTGAACTTGGGAGCCTTGTTGTCCGAGCGGGATCAGAAGAATGCAGCACTGCAGCACGAACTGGTCGAGCGCCAGCGCACCGAGCAGGCTTTGGGGTTCAGTCAGGCCAAGTTCTCCGCGATCTTTGAGGCCTCGCCCGTGGCTATTTCGGTCTCCCAAATGGGGGGTGAATTCACCATTTTGGATGTCAATAGCACCTGGGTGCGCGTGTTCGCGCGGGATCGTTCGACTGCGCTGGGGGCGAACGGTGCAACCGCCGGAATTTGGCGGGATTTGCAAGTCCGGCAACAAGCACTGGACACGCTGGAGTGCACCGGTGAGCTGTCGGGCTATGCGGCCTGGTTCGGGCGCGGTGAGGGCTTGTCCGACATTTTGTGTGAGATATCGGGCAAGGTCATTGAACTGGGCACCGAGTCCTTGCTCATTGTGGCTTATGAAGATATCACCGCCAAACACCGGTACGAAGAGAACATATTGGGGCTCAATGCCACTCTGGAGCACCGGGTAGGTGAGCGCACCCAGGAGTTGTCCAGCGCGCTGGCCCGCTTGACCGCGGCACAGGCCGAGTTGGTGCGGACTGAGAAAATGGCGGCCTTGGGCTCGCTGGTGGCGGGCGTGGCACACGAATTGAATACCCCCATCGGCAACAGCCTGACGGTGGCCAGTACCCTGCAGGACCAATCCAAGGCGTTTGCTGCCGACATGGCCCGCGGCTTGACCCGAAGTCGTTTGGAAGAATATGTCGCCAGTACCCAGGACGGGGCCGACATTTTGATGCGCGGCTTGCGCCATGCGGCAGACTTGGTCTCCAGCTTCAAGCAAGTGGCCGTGGACCAGGCCAGCGTGAATCGCCGACAGTTCAACCTCCATGACATGGTGAGTGAAATACTGATCACGCTGGGGCCCTCCATCCGCAAGACGGCACACCGCGTGGAATGTTCAATCCCGCCAGACATCACGCTGGATAGTTACCCTGGGCCCTTGGGGCAGGTCATCACCAACCTCATCAACAACGCCTTGGTGCATGCTTTTGAAGGCCGCGATCATGGCACCGTCACCATTACCGCGGAACTGCAGGGCGCAGAGCGTGTGTTGTTATCGGTAAGCGATGACGGCGTCGGCATACCCGAGGGGAATTTGGCACGCGTTTTCGATCCGTTTTTCACCACCAAGTTGGGTAAAGGGGGCAGCGGGCTGGGGCTCAATATTGTGTTTAACCTGGTGCAAGACGCCTTGGGCGGAACCATCACCGTGGCCAGCACGCCAGGGCAGGGCGCGTGTTTCTCTTTGGTCCTGCAAACTACGGCACCGTCGCTCAACTCCAGCGTCTAAGATAAGGCCATGACCTTCCCCTCCAGATACTGGGCCGATTGGAGTACGCGTGACTTTGCACGCCTCCAAACGAACGGCACCCTGAGCCGCACCATTGCCGTGTTGCCGGTTGCTGCCACCGAGCAGCACGGCCCACACCTACCTCTCAAAGTTGACAGTGCGCTTATTGATGGTGTGGTGGCCGCCAGCTTGGCGCATCTGGGTGCTGACGTGCCCGCCCTGTTCTTACCCACCCAGACGGTCGGCCTGAGCCCGGAGCATGCTCGGTTTCCCGGCACGCTCACGCTCAAGGCTGAGACCGTCATGCGGTTGTGGACCGACATTGGCGAGAGCGTGGCGGCCAGCGGGGTGAAGAAGCTGGTGTTGCTCAATTCCCATGGTGGGCAGGTGGGGGTGATGGACATCGTGGCACGCGATTTGCGCGCGCGCTTGGGCATGCTGGTCTACAGCGTGAACTGGTTTGGCCTGCCTTTGGTGGGGCCACAGGGCGAGGATGTGAATGCGCTTTTCAGCGCGCACGAGCACCGCTTCGGTATTCATGCGGGGGAGATAGAGACTTCCATGATGCTGGCGCTAGACCCCGCGCGGGTGGACATGGCGCAGGCCGAAAACTTCGCATCCACATCTGAAGATCGCGCCCAAAATTTCGCCATTCTGGGTAACGGCAAAAGCGCCAAGCTGGGCTGGCAAATGCAGGATTACAACCCTGCAGGCGCGGTGGGCAATGCCGCCGCAGCCACGGCGGACAAGGGCCGTGCAGTGCTGGACGCCGCCGGACGGGCGCTGGCCCAACTGCTAGCAGAAATCCACCAGCTACCTGCCGACACCCTGCGCCAAAGCTAATCGACGGCGCGGCACTGCTCCACCGCAGTCTGACCGCGCTGCCAGCAGGGGCTGGTCGCACCCGGTTTGCGGGTTGGGATGCCGTTGAAATCAATTTGCGCTACCCGGGTGTCAAAGGCAGTCACACCTGACGCGTCCATCGTGAGTCGCAGCACCCAACCCACACGTTGGTTTGCGTTGTCGGTTTCCTTCATCACAAAGTTACCCACGCTGTAGACGATGGGTTTGCCTTGGTAATGCTCGATGTCTTGGGTGACGTGCGGGTGGCCACCAATGACCGCATCAGCCCCGGCGTCGATCATGGTGCGGGCCAGCTGGCGCTGGCGGGCATTGGCGGTGAGCTCATTTTCCCAACCCCAATGCATCACCGGGATGACGATATCGGCCCGGTACACCGTGCGCGCTTTTTGGATGTCGGCCACCACCTGTTCGTCTTCGCTCCAGGCGCTGCCAGCGCCGTCATGGTCGGCCTCGAAGCTGCGCGGCATGAACTCGTTGTAGCCCAAGAGCGCAATGCGCAGCCCCTTTCGCTCCAAAATCAGTGGCGTATGCGCCTCCGACAAATTGTTGCCACCGCCAAACTGTGCGAGCTGGTTCTTTTTCAGCAGGACCAGCATTTCGGCAAATGCCTCGCGGCCAAAGTCGCCAGAATGGTTGTTGGCCAGGCCCACCGCGTCAAAGTGGCGCTTGAGCACCGGCAATGCCCGTGGGTGCGCCCGAAAGGTGAAGTTTTTCTCACCCGCCGAGCCGGTGGTCGCCACCACGCATTCCAGGTTGCCGATGCGAATGTCGGCGCTGGCAAACAACGCTGCAAAGTCGGCAAATGGGTCCCCGCCCCGCTGAATCAGCTTGCCCGCTGCATCGTCGAGCACGATGTCACCCGCAAAGACCAGGCTGACCGGTGCCGACGGCCCGGCGGCGAAAGCCCCGGCACATCCTGCGACCCACAGGGCGCACAGTCCACGGCGTAGTACACCTTGCAGGGCTACTTTGGTCAGCGCGATCATGGGGCAATTCCTTGCAGGGTGCAGCTGTAGATCAGCTCGCGCTCTACGGGGCCTGCATAAAGGTGTTGCTCGCCGGTCAGTAAATAGGGCGTTGTCGAAGCCTGAAAAGGTGGCAGGTATTTGGCCTCTTGAATCAGGATCGGGTGTCGGCGTGCGTCCAGATAGGCGTACAGCAAGACGCGATCGACCTGAGCAGCGTCACCCACCATTACCGCCTTGAATCGAAAGCGTCCGCCAATGTCTACCGATGGCACGGGGTAGGGGTCGGCCACCGGACGGGCGTCCACCACATGGGTTGTGCCCGCATAGCTGACCTGGCAGCGCAACAGGGGCTCAGCGTGGGCCGCCAGACTGAGCACTAATAAAGTAAGCCCCGAGGCCATTCGGGCTGGGGGGCGAGTTTTCAGGCGTAGGTTATCCATCCCTCATATTCTGCACTCTCCAGATGGGGCAGCGTGTTGAAGGTCACCAGGTTGTGGTGCTTTGGGGTGTAGGCAAACTCGGTGACCGAGCTGTTGCGGATGCGCAGGTTCAGGCCAATGGTGGTCTCTGGTGTGGTGCCCAGGATATGCCCCACTGCGGTGGAGATGGGCCCGCCGCTGCTGACGATCAGCACATTGCCGGTGTGGTGCTGGCGCACATGGTCCAACGCGCTGGTTATGCCTTTTACAAAGTCGGGGTAGGCTGGCATGCCCTTGGGGCTGACCACGCCGTTCATCCACTGTGTGAGTCCGTCGCGCAGCAGGCGGAAGTGGTGTCTGGCCCCATCCAGCGTGTCGGGCCGCTCCATTGGGTGGGGGTTGATGGTTGCGATGAGCGCATCGCCGTCGAACTCATTCAGTCCGGGCCAGGCCAGGGGCTCCTGCGTCAGTGCAGCCCCCTTTTTGATGCCCTCCCAAGTCTGCACGTGGCGGCGCAGGGTGCCGCAGAGCACGGCGTCGAACTGCACGCCTTTGTGGCGGAAGTGCTCGCCCAGACGGACGCTTTGTCGGTGGCCGAGTTCGCTCAAATTGTCGTAATCAGCAGCCCCGAAAGAAGCCTGCCCGTGTCGCACCAGATATAGATTTCCCATAGGGGGAATTTATGCCAAATCGGGTCCTGACCTTTGTCATACGAGCGACACTAGCTATGAATTAAATAGCACATTGGCAAACGAAGCGCTGTCTACATTGCCGCCGCACAGGGTGGTTCCGACGATCTGACCGGTCAATAAGTTTCGCTCTTGCATGGCCGCGGCGAAGCTGGCGGCCCCGGCGCCTTCGGCCACGTTGTGGGTGTCGGTGTACAGGGCGCGCATGGCTTGTGCCACTTCGGCATCGGTCACTTGCACGATGTGGTCAAGGTGGGGGATCAGCACATTCAGGGCGGCCTGGTCGGCGACGCGGCAGGCCATGCCGTCGGCCAGCACGGTGGACACGGGCGCTTCTACAACCCGCCCAGCCGCCAGTGAGTCGGCATAGGTGGTGGCGTGGGCGCTCACCACACCCACAATTCTGGCCTTGTGGCCCAGTGCCAGCTTGGCGGCAATGGCAGAGCAGGCGCCCGAACCCTGGCCAATCGGCACATAGACCACGTCCAGTTGTGGCACGGCTTTGAAAAACTCCCACCAATACGTTGCCACACCGGCCAGCAAATCGGGGTGGAAGCTGGGCACCATGTGCGCACCTGTTTGGGTGGACAGCGCCATGGCGTGTTCGCGGCTTTCCTGAAAATCGGTACCAAACTCGATCAGCGTGACGCCCAGTGCGCGCATGGCGGCATTTTTCTCCAGCGAGTTGCCCAGTGGCACCACGATGCTGCACGGCACGCCGTGGGCGCGGGCCGCCCAGCCAATGCTTTGACCGTGGTTGCCACGCGTGGCGCTGATGACGGACGTGGGCAGCGCGGCGCTGCGTGCCAGCGCGTCAAAGTAGGTGAGTCCACCCCGGATTTTGAACGCGCCCACCGGCGTGTGGTTCTCGTGCTTGACCCAGCAGTCGGTGCCCAGGCGCTGGCTGAGCAACGCCCAGCGGTACTGCGGCGTGGCCTGGAATTCGCGGTACACCACCTGCGCGGCGGCTTCAATGTCCATGAGGCCTGGCAAAAGCGATTCTTTGGGGGCGCTCATAGTGACACCTGCCCATCAATGCAGGTGACCGATTCGCCACCGACCCAGACCTGGCCCGCAGGGTCTTGCGTAATGTGCACTCGCCCGGCGCGGCCAATGCAGCATCCTTGGGCGGCCACGTATTGCTTGGGGGCGTGTTGGTCGGCAATCAGCCACTGGGCCAGTGCGGCGTTGAAGCTGCCGGTCACTGGGTCTTCATTGACACCCATCGGGGCGGCAAATGCGCGCACTTCGAGCTCGGGGGCCTCTGTGGCGCCTGCAAGTTCTGCCGGTGCTGCTGCGCGCGCGCCAAAGGCCTGCGCTTCCCGGTTGATTCTTGCTATCAAAGTAGGAGCTGCTTGCGCAGGTTCTACGCTGGCTACACCCACTTTTAGTCCTAAATTCTTGAGCGCCAGGTGGTCGGGGTTAAGTTGCAGCACGGTTTGGCGGTCGTCCAGCAGCAGGCCTAGCCAGACCGGGCCGTTGTCCAGCATTTGCGCCGCCACAATCTGGTCGGCTTTGAGGCCCAGCGCGGAGGCCACCCGGGCCAGCATGCTGGGGCTGGGGTTGCTGCGTTGCAATGGTGGTGCGGCAAAGGCCAGCCGCGCACCCTCGCGGCGAATTTTGACCAGGCCCACGGCGCACTCTTGCACAATTTCTCTGTCCGACTGGGGCATCTCACCGGCTTGCAGCCAGGCGCGGCAGGTGCCTAGCGTGGGGTGGCCGGCAAAAGGCAACTCACCGCCCGGGGTGAAGATGCGTACGCGGTAGTCGGCACCCTGGGCCCGCGCCGCAGGGGAGGGCGGCAGCACGAAGGTGGTTTCCGACAGGTTGGTCCAGTGCGCAAAGTGCTGCATCTGGGTGTCGTCCAGGTCGGTGCCGTCCAGCACCACAGCCAGCGGGTTGCCGTAGTAGGGCGTGGCGGTGAACACGTCCACCTGTTTGAAGGCGCGGATTTTGAAGGTGCTGTTTGTCATGGCGAGGACGGCTTCAGGGCCTGGGCATATATCTGCATGGCGCGTGCCAATGCCGCCACGCCTTGGTGGATTTCTTCCACGCTGGGCGTCACAAAGGACAGGCGCAGTGTGCGTGGGTCGCCATGGTCGGCGTAAAACGGCGCACCCGGCACAAAGGCCACACCCTGGTTCACGGCATACGGCAGCAAGTCGACTGCGCGCATGCCCTCGGGCAGGCGGGCCCACAAGAACATGCCACCGGCCGGGGTGTTCCAGCACAGGCTGGCGTTGGTCTGGCCTTCGGGGAAGGCGGCTGCCAGCGCCTGCAGCATGGCATCGCGCTGGCTTTTGTACAGGGCGCGGATGGTGGGAACGTGGCGGTCCAGGAAGCCGTCTTTCATGACCTCGGCAATCAGGCGCTGGTTAAAGCTGGGGCTGTGCAGGTCGGCGGCCTGCTTCGCTTGCAAGAGTTTGGGGTACACCGCCGTGGGGGCCACGATAAAGCCCATGCGCAGGCCCGGCGCCAGCACTTTGGAGAACGAGCCCAGGTAAATGCCGCCCTCGGGGTTGCGCGCAGTCAGCGGGGCGGGTGGCGGAGTGTCAAACCACAGGTCGCCATAGGGGTTGTCTTCCATGATGGGCAGACCCAGTTCCGCGGCGGCTTCGCTCAAGGCGGCGCGGCGCGACTCGCTCATGGTGCGCCCGGTGGGGTTCTGGAAGTTGGGCAGGGCGTACAAGAAGCGTGCGCCGTCGGCCTTAGCGCGTAGGTCGGCGATGTCAATGCCGTCTTCATCGTTGGCCACGCTCACCACTTCGGGTTCCATGGGCGTGAAGGCCATCACCGCACCCAGGTAGGTGGGGGACTCGACCAAAATCCGGCTGCCCGTGTCGATCAGCACCTTGGCTACCAAATCCAAGCCCTGCTGGGAGCCGGTAGTAATCATGATCTGGCCGGGGTCCACATTCCAGGGCAGTGACGCAGCCACCATCTCGCGCAGTGGGCCGTAGCCTTCGCTGGCGGCGTATTGCAGGGCTCCATTTGGATCATCCTTCAGCACCTTGGCGCAGGCGGCTTCAAACTCGGCCACGGGGAATGTTTTGGGGGAGGGCAGGCCCCCGGCAAAGCTGATGATGCCGGGCTTCTCCGTCACTTTGAGGATCTCGCGGATCACCGACGGGTTCATTTTTGCGGCGCGAGCGGCCAGAGTCCAATGTGTGTTGTTTGTCATAGTGTTCATCCAATCGGCGATAGAGGTGTTCTCAAGGGTTGAGCATAGGGTAAAGCGACGCCACCAGGGCCAATGCCATCGCGATATTAAAGATGCGCAGGCGCAAGGGGTCTTGCAGCCACTTGCGCATGGCTTGGCCGAAGCCGACCCAAAACGCGGCGCTGGGGCTGCCCACCACCACAAATAGCACCGCCAGCAGCAACACTTGGGCAAAACCGGCATGGGGGGCCAAATACGTGCTCATGCATGTCACCGCCATCACCCATGCCTTGGGGTTCACCCACTGGAACGCCACCGCAGCCCAAAAGCCCATGGGCTTGGCGGTGATTTTGATGTCGGCCTGGGTGGGTTTTGCGCTGGCCAGTTTCCATGCAATCCACAGCATGTAGGCCGCGCCCGCGTAGCGCATGACGTCGTAGGCCCCGGGGACCTGGTCCAGCACCGTGTGCAAGCCCATGCCGACACTGAGCAGCAAAATGCCAAACCCAATCTCCACACCCAGCATGTGCCACAGGGTGCGTTTGAAGCCGAAGTTCACGCCGGAGGCCATCAGCATGGTGTTGTTGGGCCCCGGGGTAATGGAGCTCACCAGCGCAAACACGGCGGCGGCCAGCAGCAGGTCATAACTCATGCCAGCCTCCGTTTCAATTGCGGTGGCACCGCCATGCGCCGGCTGATAAACACCGTGGCAATCACCGCAACGCCAAAGCCGAGGGTGACCGCATCCAGCCGCTCCCCCAGCAAAGGCACCGCAAACAGCATGCTTAAAAAGGGTTGTACCAGTTGCACTTGGCTCACCCGTACCGTGCCGCCCAAGGCAAGCCCCTTGTACCAGGCAAAAAAGCCCAGCCACATGGAAAACACCGACACATAGCCAAATGCGCCCCACGCGCTGGCGGGCATGGGCTGCGTTGGCCATTGCCAAGCCGCCATGGGCAAGTTGATAGGAAGCGAGAGCAGCAGTGCCCAGCAAATCACATGCTCGGCCCGCATGTGCTGGGACAGCTTGCCACCAAACGCATAGCCCATGGCGGCGCAGGCCATGGCCATGAGCAGCAGTACATCAGCCATTTGCAGGCGCAGTCCACCGTGCCCGGAATGCAGCAACGCAAAAGCCACGACTAAACCCGTTCCGGCCAGTGCGCACAGCCAGAATCCCATTGAGGGGCGTTGCCGGTTCAGGGCCGCTCCCACCACTGCCGTGGCCAAGGGCAGCACGCCCACCATCACGCTGGCATGCACCGCCTCCACATGGCGCATGGCAATCGAGGTGAGCAGCGGGAAGCCAAACACCACGCCCAGCGTCATCAGTGCCAGCGCGGGCCAGTCAGCGCGCGCTGGAAACGGTGCTCGGGTGGCCCACAAGAAAAATCCGGACAGCACGCCCGCCACTACGGCACGGCCAAAGGCGATGAACATGCCCGACATCAGTGGCTCATCTGGCGTGCCCACCGCCAAGCGGGTCATGGGCAGGGTCATGGCAAAAATGGTGATGCCCAAGAGGCCAAGCCAAATGCCTTTGCGCAGATCCGACGTAGTAGCAGTGCTCATAAGGTAGCCATCCAGGCGGCAGTAGCCACCAAAACCACGGCCATACCCCGGTTAAACCAGCGCAGGCGCCGGGCCGTGGGCACGCCAGCATGCAGGGGGCCGGTCAGCCACTGGCGCAGCAGCGAGCCAATAGTGGCATACAGCAAGTTGCTGCAAAAACCAAACGCCAGCATCAGGGGCAGGGTGACCGCAAAGCGCGCCAACATGTCGTCGCGCCCGGCCAGCCAGCCCGCCACCACGGTGAGTGCCAGCATCCAGGCTTTGATATTGAGAAACTGCAAGGCCACGCCTTGCAGAAATGACACGTCCAGCTGCGCGGCGTTGGCCTGGGTCAGGGCCGCAGAGCGGGCCAGCTTGCTGGCCAACCACAGCAAGTAGGCAATGCCGGTAAATTGAATCCCGACCCGCAGTGCAGGCAAGGACACGACCAGTGCCCCCAGCCCAAAGGTGCACAGCGTAAACAGCAAGCCCCAGCCCACGGGGACCGCCACCACAAAACGCAGGGCCCGCTTCAAGCCCAAGTTGGCCGCCAGCGCGGTCGACAGGGTGGTGTTGGGCCCCGGCGTGAAGCTGGTGGCGGTAGAGAGCAGCAGCAAAGCAGCGAGCTCTGCGCCTGACATGGGAAAGGCATTCATGGACTTGACTTTAGTGGTAAAAACAGCACACTAGCAATACAGTTTTTACTCACAACGAAGAAACTGTATTGTTAATTCGGGTGGCACAGGATGAATGCCAGCCACCCGAGGCGCCGCATACAAGGATTCCCCATGCTGATGAAAACCACCTCCCAGACTCTGACCGTCCAGTTGGCGGCGCGCTTTGCGCAGCGCATTCGCGACCGCTTGCTGGGGCCGGGTGCGCGGCTGCCCTCGGTGCGCCTGTGCGCCCAGCAGCAGGGGGTGAGTCCGTCTACCGTGGTGGGCGCGTACGACCAGTTGTTGGCCCAAGGGTTGATAGAAGCCCGCAAAAACCGGGGATTTTATGTGCGAGAAAGGGCTGTATCCCCCGTGGAACCTGCGCGAGCAGCTCCTGAATTGATAGCAAACGAGGCGTCCGGGGGCCAAGCACTGCCACGCCACCGTGCACCGCTCAATGCCACGGCGCTGATCCGCGGCATGTTTCACGGGATCAGCGACAAGCCGCAGCCCGGCATGGGGGTGCTGCCGCAGGAGTGGCTGCAAACCACCTTTTTGGCCACCGCCGTGCGGCGCAGTTGCAGTGTGGAGGCGCTGAACGCTTTTTCACTTCAATACGGCGAGCCTGCGGGCGACCTGGGGCTGCGCCGCGCCTTGTCCACCAAGCTGGCGGGGCTGGCGGTGCAGGCCGGTCCGGAGCAAATCATCACCACCATTGGTGCGACCCAAGCCCTGGATGTGGTCAGCCGCACCCTGCTGCGTGCCGGGGACTATGTGATGGTGGAGGAGCCCGGTTGGGCCATTGAGTTCGCGCGCCTGGAAGCCCTGGGTATGCGCATATTGCCGGTGCCCCGCCGTGCCGAGGGCCCGGACCTGGAGGTGATGGCCCGTTACTGCGAGGCGCACCAACCCAAACTGTTTGTCAGCGTCAGCGTGTTCCACAACCCAACCGGATTTTGCCTACAGCCCTCCAGCGCCCACCGCCTTCTGCAGCTGGCCAACCAGCACGACTTCCACATCGTGGAAGACGACACCTACTGCCACTTCGCACCCGAGCACGCCACGCGCCTGTGCGCGCTGGACGGCCTGCAGCGCACGATCTATGTGGGGGGCTTTGCCAAAATACTGGCGCCCAACTGGCGGGTCGGGTACATGGCGGCGCCAAAGGCGCTGGTGGAAGCGCTGCTCGATACCAAGTTGTTGTCCACCCTGACAACACCGGCGCTGCTGGAGAAAGCGTTAGCGTGGTGTGTGGACCAGGGGCAGTTGCGCCGCCATGCCGAGCGCATCCGGGTGCGGCTGGACGGTGCCCGTGCGCGCAGTGTGAAGCTGGCCATGGCCCAGGGCTGCACCTTTGCCTCGCCCCCGGTGGGCTTGTTTGGCTGGGTCGATACTGGGGTGGATACCGATGTACTGGCCCAGCGCATGCTGGACGAGGGCTATTTGCTGGCCCCTGGCGCGCTGTTCCATGCCGAGCGCACGCCCAGTAGCCTGATGCGGATCAACTTTGCCACCACACAGGAGTCGCAGTTTTGGGATACGTTTGGGCGGCTGCGGGCGGAACAGTAGGTGGTCTGGTAGCCGTCACAATGGGGAACATGTTTTGAGATTTTTTATGCCCCTCTCCTGGAACGAAATCAAATCCCGAGCCCTCACCTTTAGCCGCACCTGGGCCGATGCCGCCAATGAAAACAGCGAAGCCAAGCCGTTTTGGATCGACTTTTTTGAGATCTTTGGCATCACCGACAAACACGATGCACAACGCATGGATGCGCTTCACTTGTGGAAGATTGGAAAGTCGCTACCGCTACTCCAAAGACATCGTTTACAACAATTACCCCTGGCCCGAGTTTTCGCAGATTTCTAAGCCAAATCAGCCTCTAACCCCCGTCCACTCTGCGCAAGCAGCTATCGAAATAGGAGCGCAAACGGTGCTCGACGTGCGCGCCAAGTTCCAGTCCGGCGACCAACCGGCCACGCTGGCCGACCTGTACGATCCGCTCACCATGCCACCCGAGTTGCTCAAGGCGCACCAGAAGCTGGATGCCGCCGTCGACAAAGCCTATGAGGCCAGCGGTGGCAAAAAGAGTTACAAGAGCGACGCCGAGCGCGTGGCGTTTTTGTTTGAGCTGTACCAGAAGTACACCAGCCTGCTGCCTGTCGATAAACCCAAACGCCGCGCCGCAGCGAAGCGCGCGGGGTGAGGGTCGAAGCGAGGTCAAGGAGGAGGCCGCGAAGCGGTCGGGGGACACGAGCGCAGGCCCTCACCACGTGTGCGAAGCGGGTTCAGCGACGATGTCCTAGCGAACCAAATATGGGTTGACAGTGATGGCGTCGATACATATCATGAGATATATCATTTATTCCAATGAGACGCACCATGCACCAAACTGCCAAAATATTCACGACAGGACGAAGCCAAGCCGTGCGCTTGCCGTTGGAGTTTCGCTTTGATGTGGCAGAAGTCTTCATCCGCCACGATCCCGCCACGGGTGATGTAGTGCTCTCGCGCAAACCTACCGATTGGCAAGGATTACTTGACGCAGTGGCGCTCAACAAAGAAGACGATTTGACTCTAGAGCGCCGTCAAACCCACACGCGCCGCGACCCATTTGAGAACTATCAAGAATGAGCCAGCGCTACATGCTTGACACCAACGTGATCAGCAACATCATGCAGGGCCGCGATGCCGAATTGTTGGCGCGCTTGACGAAGGTGCCTGTGGGACAGGTGGTGATGTCTAGCGTGACTCTTGCAGAGTTGGAGTACGGCTTGCATCGGAAAAGTAACCCCCTTCGATTGAGAAATGCCCTTACGCAAGTGCTGCTCCGAATCGACGTGCTGCCGTGGGACGAGGACGTAGCGACTTGTTATGGCGAGTTTTGCGCGACGCTAGAAGCCCAAGGCATCAACCTCAGCGACTTTGACATGATGATCGCCGCGCACGCCGTGGCGTCGGATGCGACGCTTGTTAGCCGCGACAAGGCGTTTGCGCAGGTGCCAAAGGATCGCTTGAGGCTGGAGATTTGGTAGTCATCCGGCCAGCGTGCGTAGCAGTGCGCGGTTGACGGCCTCCGTGGACATCTGGTGGGCTTTGCAGACCTCCCGAATCACCCGGGTGCTGCCGGATTCCAGCGCCGTGGCCACTTCAAGCCATGGTGCGTAGGGGCCGGTTTGTCCCAAAATGGCAGACGCCACCCGGCCCGGCAAGGGCAGGCGCAAAAGGGCGGCCCCCAGGGGCTCACCCAGCAGCAAATCAACTTGCGAAAAAATGCCGCACATGAAGACCTCGCGGCGCAGCTCATCTTCCACGCCTGCGTAGGCCAGTCCTTCCATGATGCGCGCGCGCAGCACCATGCTGGCGCGGATCGGGTCCAGATTGGGGTTGCTGCTGGCATGGGGTAACTGTTCCATCAACCAGGCGCGCAGCCGGCTGTAGCCCAGGGCCATGAGCCCTTCGCGGACGTTGCTGATCTCGCGCTGCAGCCCTAAGCTGGCGGAGTTGGCAAAGCGCAAAAACCGGTAGTTCAGCAGGGGCTCGTCACCCATGCGGTGTTCGATGGTCTCCATGGATTCATCGGCATCAATGGCCTGCACCAAAGCCAGCACCAGATGCCGGGCGGGTTGCAGTTGTTTGAATCGGTAGCCGTGCAGCACTTCTTCCGTCGGCCAGCCGATCACGCCCGCGGAGCCTTGTTGGTCGAGTGCGTGCTCCACCAGCGCCGGGCTCGCCAGCCCTTCATAGAAGCTGCCTGCCACAACAGGAGTGGGGAGAGAGGCCGCTGCACTGCCGCTGAAGCCTTGGTGGTGACGCAGCGATGCCCGCAGCGCGCGCAGCGCCTCCTGCGGGGTCAGTGAACGCAAGATTTTGTGAAACCAGAACTGCACAGCGCTGTCCGGCGCTTGCCCAGGTTCGCCCCGCCACACCATGGGCAGGCCGCGCTGATGGGCTTGGCGCACGCGCCCCGAAAACTGGGTGTCGACCAGCCATGGATCCTGAACTTCGATCCAGATGCCGGGTGCCGGGGCGTGCTCCAGCAGGTCGATCAGCAGTGCAGGCGTGCGCACGCTGAGCAGCAGGGGATGCCTGGTGTGCGGCCGCAATTCCGCGATGGCGGCAAGCAAGTGGCGTGCATCGGGGGCGGTTCCACTGTCGGCATCCACCCACAGGCGAACGCCAAAGCGGCGGCGCCACTGGTCCCACATAGGCTCGTAGCCCAGGGTCACACTGCCGAGCACCGAGGTGGACATGGCTTAGCCGATGTAGTTAAAGAGCGACAGCTTTTGCACCTGCGCGTAGGACTGCAGTGCGGCCTGGTAGCCGGTTTGCTGGTTTTGGAAGTCAGCAATGCCTTTGATCATGTCGAGGTCTTCTGCGCGCGAACGGTTGCCTTCTTGTTCAATATTGCGCTTTTCATTGGTGGCAGTGATGCGGTCCGCACGGCCCAGCAGGTCACCCGCCTGACCCCGCACGGCAGAGACACGGGCCATCCCTGTGTCAATGTTGTGCAGGGCTTGGGCAATGGCCTGGTTTGCCGCGTTGGCGTTTTTCGCGCTGCCAATGTCTGCGATGGCCGTGTCCAACACGCTGAAAACGCTGACTCTGGGTGTGATGGTGATGGTGTCGCCGTTGGCCGGACTGCCGATCACCACAGCGCCCGAGGCTTTGTCGGTGACGGGTGGTGTGCCCGTGATGTTGAACGATAGTCCGGGAATGCCGGCAATGGCGATCTTGGTCGCTTCACCGGTCTTGTAGGGTGCAGACGTAGTGGTTACAAAGGGGCCTGCGCTGACCGGTGGTATTTCTGTAATGGTGTAGTCCACGGTGGACATACCGGTGACGGGGTTGGCCGTCACGTTTGAGAACGCCACTGTATAGGTCGGGTAGTCGGCTGGTGACACAAGGTCGGCTTGCGCGGCGGCGGCGGTGGTTGCCACCGTGGCGTTGTTTGTGACCACGATGTTGTCGGTGACCAATCCGCGGGTGGTTGGAATCGCCTTGTCGGAGGTCGCGGTGTTGCCCACGGCAACATTGAACACCGCATCGCGCCCGGGCTGGTTCATGAACGCGCTCTCGCCGTCCAGCGTGAAGGGGATCGCATAGGAGCCGCTTGCAGACTGCCCTGGCAAGCCGTCAAAGGTGTAATCGGGGGCGGTGGATTGGGGGCCGACAAACGGTTTCAACGCACTGCCCAGTGCCGCGAAGAGCGGCAAGCCGTTGCTGTCTTTGGTGTTGGCCAGGGTCAAAACTTGGTCGCGCAAGCCGCTGAGCTGCACTGCAATGGTGGTGCGTTCAGCCGCAGTGTGGCTGCCGTTACCGGCACTGACCACTAGTTCCCGGAAGTTTTGCAGTGCATCGGTGATGTCGCCCAAAGTGCCTTCGGCGGCGGCGATGGAGTTCTTTTGCGCCTCCAGCGCTCGTTGGTCTGTGGAGATGCGGGCAATACGGTTCATCGCGCGCTCCGCTTGGGCTGCCCCGGTGGGGTCGTCACTCGCGCTGGTGATTTTTTTGCCCGAAGTCAGGTTCTCCTGCAAATTGGACAACGAGGTCTGGCGGTTTTGCAGGTTGCGCAATGCGTTGTCGTAGGAATTGGCAGAGCCTAAGCGGGAAAAGGAAGTAACGGACATACAAGTTCTCCTGGGTCGATGCGCCTATCAGCGCATGCCCTGTATCAGAGTGTCAAAAATATTCTGGGCAATCTGGATCATTTTTGCGGAGGCCTGATAAGCCTGTTGGTACTGCAGCAGTTTGGCGGCTTCTTCATCAAGGTTGACGCCTGAAACACCCGTGCGACTCTTCTCCGCGTTGACCGCAATATTGGTCGACACCTGTGCCGAATAGCCCGCACTTTGGGCACGGATGCCGATTTGCGAAATCAAGCCCGCATAGCCGTCGGTGAGCGCGGCTCCATCAAACATGGGCTTGTCGCGTAGCTCCATCATGGCAGTGGCGTTGCCACCGCTCAAACTGGCATAGGCGTTTTGGCCGATGGCGACGGTGTCGTTGTTGGCAGGTGCACCTGTCAGCGTGATCGAAAAACCCGGTGCCGCCGCAGGCGTATAGCTAATCGGGGTGCCCGAGACGTAAGCGAATGGGCCACCGGGAATGGTGGTCGACGTTGTCGTGTCTACGATGTTGTACGTGGTCACGCCGCCGACTACAGTGAAATTCACCGCGTAGTTGTCAATCGGCGCGCCCGCAGTGGACGCCTGGGTCTTGGCACTCAAATTGGCCAAGGCCAAGGAGCCTTTGTTGGTCGGGCTCAGTTTTGCGGCGATGGGGCTTGCGACGGCCAGTGCCCGCGGCGTGGAAAACTCCCGTCCGATATTGCTGGCCGAGGTCGAAAACGGCTTGAGCAGAAACCGGTCCCCGGTGGCTGCCGCGCCAAAATTGGCATTGGTAATGGTCAGTCCATCAATGGTGATGGGGCTGGCCGTGAATGTTCTGACCAGGCTGTCACTGGTGCGCTTGATGCTGATGTTGGTGGGCGATGTGAATGTCAGCTCGTAGTCCGAGGCTGCGAATTGGGTGACGTCGCTAATGCCAACGCTCAGGCTGGCGGCCGAGGTTTGACCCACGACCTGGTAGATATTGCTGGTGGTACTGAGGTCCGTGGGGGTGAATAGGTTGCCACCGACGTTGCCATCGAGGTCCAGGCCCAGCTTGTGCTGCTCGTTCATGGAGGTGGTCACCGCCAGGGTGAGTCGGCCCAGCAAATTCCGGCCTTCGGCCAGGTCGTTGTTTTGAAAGCGCAGCAGCCCTGAGACTTCGCCGCCACCCAGGTTGTTTTCATCCAAAGCCACAGCCACTCCATTGCGGGTGATGGCCAATTTGTTTTTCAGTGGATCGCCAAAATCGTCCTGTACCAAGGTGACCGGTGCCACTTCGGTGCCCAAAACCAAGGCCTGACTGCTGGCAATGAAGATGCCTACGGTTCCGTCGTCTGCGGCAATGGAGGTGGTTTGCACGTATTTGTTCAAATCGCGGACGAGCTGGTCGCGTTTGTCGAGCAGGTCGTTGGGTGGTTGGCCACCGCCCTGGGCTCGCGCAATTTGAGCGTTCACGTCGGCAATGTTTTGCGCCAGGGTGTTGACCGCAGTGACTTTTTCTCCAAGCGACTGCGAGATTCCGTTTTGCAGATCATCCAGGCTTTGCGATCCGGCGCGCATGCGTCTGGCAGTCTCGTCAACCCGGGTTAGCACCACGGTGCGTGCCGTCAGGTCGGTGGGTGCACTGGCCACATCGGACAGGGCGTTAAGCATGTCGTTGACGCTGGCACCCAAACCGGTTGTGCCGCCTTGAAAGATCTCGCCCAGTTGGGCTAAGTAGTCCGAACGGGTGACATCTGCAGCTTGGGTGGTTGACGCAAGCGTGGCTTGGCGCGTCAAAAACGCGTCAAAGTTGCGCTGTATGGTCTGTACCGATACGCCTTTGCCAATGTAGCCGCCACCACTGTATTGGCCGGGAACGGTCGTCAGAATAACTTTTTGGCGTGAATACCCCGGGGTATTGACGTTGGCGATGTTGTTGCCAGCGGTCTGCAGTGCCACCAAGTTGGCTTGCAGTGCCTGGCTGCCGATGTTAAGAACTCCCATGCTGTGTGCCCCTTAGACCTGAATGCGGCGCAGTTGCTGCGTGGTGTTGATCGCACGGCTGAGCTTGGCCGCGTATTCGGGGTCTGTTGCGTAGCCCGCTTTTTGCAGGCCGCTGGCAAAGGCGTGCGCGGAACCGGTTTGCTCGCGCACTTTGGCGTAGCGTGGGCTCTCGGAGATCATTCTGGAATAGTCCTTGAAGGAGTCTTCATAAGAGTCGTAGGCGCGGAATTTTGCAATGCGCTTTTGGGCCACACCGCCCACAAATTCGGTGGTCGTCACTTCGGCCACCTTGCCGGTCCAACTGGCCCCAGCCTTGATGCCAAACAGGTTGAACGACGGCGCGCCGCCCTTTTGTTTGATCTGGAATTTGCCCCAGCCCGTTTCATGGCCGGCTTGGCCCAGCATGAAGCTGGCTGGGATGCCACTCTCTTTTTCAATCTTCCCGGCAATGTCGGAGTGCTGGCGCACAAAATTGACCTGACTCTCGGTGTGTGTGCGTGCGGTCTTGGTCGCTGGCCTGTCCAATTGGCTGGAAATTTTCAGGGTTGCAGGGCTTTCTACGGGAGTGCTTGCACCAGCAGGCTCAGCAGATTTGTCCGTTGCAGCTACCCCCATTTGTCGTGTAAGTTGTTGTGCAATCAGGTCGGACAGCCCGCCGGGTTGCCCGGACATTTGCACTGCAAACTGCTGGTCCAACAGGTCCGTCCCCATGTCGCTGCCCGGGTTGTCCATCATGCCCGATTTGGTGGCTGCCGAGGCCTCGCGCATGCTCTTGATGAGTTCACGCATGAACAAGGATTCAAACTGTTTCGCGGTCTCTTGAATGGCGGCAGGCGTCGTCTTGCCCGCCTCCATTTTCAAGTTGCCCAGCGACTGAGAATCGGCTGCCAGGCCGTTGGCACTGGACAGTGAAGAAGTGCCGTAAACGGAACCGTAGCTCATGTCAGATTACCTCCAGCTCAGCGTTCAATGCACCGGCGGATTTGATGGCTTGCAAAATAGCCAGCAGATCCTGTGGCGTGGCCCCCAAAGCGTTCAGCGCTTTGACGACATCGGCCAACTGCGCTGCGGCAGGCAGCTGTATCAGCTTGCCTTCGGTTTGTTTGATTTCGATATTGGCTTTTTCGGCCACCACGGTTTGGCCACCCGACAGCGCATTGGGCTGGCTGATGACCGGCGTGGAGGAGATGCTGATAGATAAATTGCCATGCGCAATAGCGCAAGCGCCCAGCGATACGGCCTGGTTCATCACAATGGAGCCCGTGCGTGAATTGATGATGATCTTGGCTGCAGCCACCGACGATTCCACCGGCAACTCTTCCATCTCCGCGATGAAGCTCACGCGGTCATTGGGGTTGGTGGGGGCCTTGACCTGCACGGTTCGCCCATCCAGTGCTTGGGCCACGCCAGCGCCGAACTTCTTATTGATGGCTTGCGCCACTTTGCGCGCATTCTGGAAATCAGAGGCGTTTAGGCTCAGGTTGATCGTTGGGCCGTCTTGGAGGGATGTAGGGACGCTACGCTCGACTTGCGCGCCATCGGGAATGCGCCCGGCACTCAGGTGGTTCACCGTGACCTTGCTGCCGCCGGCTGCCGCCCCTGCGCCCGCCACAATCAAGTTGCCTTGGGCCAGTGCGTAAACCTCGCCGTCTGCGCCCTTGAGCGGTGTGGCGATCAGCGTGCCGCCTTTGAGTGATTTGGAGTTGCCCAGGGACGAGACGTTAATGTCCAGCAGTTGGCCTGGCCGGGCAAATGCGGGCAATTGGGTGGTCACCAACACTGCGGCGACATTCTTCATTTGCAACTGACCCAGTGAGGCTGCCGACAGCGTCAAACCGAGTTGCTGCATGTAGTTGGCCAAGCCCTGGGAGGTGTAGGGCATCTGGGTCGTCTGGTCTCCAGTGCCGTCCAGACCCACAACCAAACCAAAACCGGTCAACTGGTTGCTGCGTACGCCTTCAATCGAGGCCACTTCCTTCACCCGGGACGCCTGTGCAGCGCCTGAAAAAGCCAGGCAGACCGCCCAGCACAGCAGGACGAGGTGTCGCTGGTAGCTGCTTTTCGCAAGGGAGGGCAGGGTGGTCATGTGCAGAATAGGCTTTAGGGTTGATCCGACTGGATCTGTTACCCCTCGGCACTATTCTGGATACCTTTAGAAGGGTTGAAAGCTCAATAAGAGCCGGGAAATCCAGCCAACTGTCTGCGCTTCGCCTTGCGCGCCGCGTCCACGGGACTCAATGCGCACGTTGGCCACTTGCGTGGATGGGATGATGCTGCCCGGCTGTACTAGGCGGGGGTCCACTGTTCCGGAGAAGCGCAACACGTCAACATTCTGGTTGACGCCGATTTGCTTTTCACCGGCGACCACCAGGTGGCCGTTGGGCAAGACCTCAATGACCGTGGCGGTGATTGAGCTGGTGAACGTGTTGGCGCTTTCGGTGCCGCCTTTGCCAGAAAAATTGTTGTTGGACGAGGCGCCTACGTCAAACTTCCCCAATCCTGACAATGTTTGCATCGGCAGGGCGGTGATGGCCGAGTCAACAGAAGAGCTGCGGTTGACCGTGGATGTCGATTTCTGGCTGGCGGTGACGTTTTCCACAATCTGGATGGTCACAGTGTCGCCCACTTGGCGCGCGCGCCGGTCCTCGAAAGAGGGGCGGTAGCCCACGCTTTGGTACAAACTGCCGGTGGCGGGTTTGGCCGCCAACGCGGTGGGCGGTGTGCCCTGCACGATTTTTGGCTCGGCAAAATCCACTTTGACAGGCTGGGGCAGTGAGCTGCACCCCGTGGTTACCAAACAGGCTCCAAAAATAGTGAAAAAATAGGTGCCAAATAAGGCTCTAGCCCTTATGGAGTGTGCGTAACCAGCTATAGTTTTCATAGCAATCCTCACAGTTCAAACTTTACAGTTGTCCGAGCTTTTGCAGCATCTGGTCGGATGTTTGAATGGCCTTGGAATTCATTTCATAGGCGCGTTGGGTCTGGATCATCGATACCAGCTCCTGCACCACATTCACGTTGGAAGTTTCTACAAAGCCTTGCATCAGTGCGCCCTGGCCGTTGGTGTTGGGTGTGCCCACGTTGGGTTGGCCGGATGCAACTGTCTCGGCATAGATGTTTTGCCCTTTGGGCTCCAGGCCGGCCGGATTGATGAAGCTGGCCGTGGTGATGGTACCAATGGACTGCGGGGCAGTTGTGCCGGGGATGGAGGCCGAAACCGCCCCGTCCTGGCCAATGGTGACGTTGGTTGCATTGGCCGGCACGGTAATGCCGCCGGCGACCACCAGCCCAGACGAGGTGACCAATCGGCCGCCGCTGTCGACCTGAAAGGCACCGTCCCGGGAGTAGCCGATCGTGCCGTCTGGCATGGTCAGCTGGAAGAAGCCGTTGCCCTGAATGGCCACGTCCAGATTGTTGTTGGACTGCTGAAGGTTGCCCTGCGAGAAGGTTCGGCTGGTTGCAACCGTGCGCACCCCCAAGCCGATCTGCAGACCGGTCGGAAGGGTGGACTGCTCGGTGGAGTTGGAGCCTACTTGGCGCAGGTTTTGGTACATCAAGTCTTCGAAAACCGCATGCGATTTTTTGAATCCATTGGTGGACACGTTTGCCAAATTGTTGGAGATAACGTCCAGCTGCATTTGCTGGGCTTCCATGCCGGTTTTGGAGATCCAGAGTGAATTGATCATGGTATATAACCTCGGTTTTAGCCTTGCAGGCCCAGCAACTGACCGGCAGAGCGGTCATTGGATTCAGCGGTTTGGAGTAAGCGCATTTGGGTTTCAAACTGGCGGGCGGTTTGGATCATGCCAACCATCGCTTCAATAATGTTGACGTTGGAGCCTTCCAGCACGCCCACTTGGACCCGCGCCGTGGCGTCGCTGGCAAGCGGCTCGCCTGACAGCGCTCTGAACAAGCCATCTTCCCCCCGTTTGAGCGGATCTTCGGCCGTCGGAGACACCAGCTTCAAGCGCCCAATGGTGTTGGCCGGCTGCGTACCGACTTTGGCACTGATGCCGCCATCGTTGCCAATGGACAGCTGCGCACCGGCGGGAACCGCAATGGGGCTGCCGTCGCTGGACAGCACGGGCAAGCCGTTGCCGGTGGTCAGCGTGCCTTCAGGCGACACCTCAAAATGTCCGTTGCGGGTGTAGGCCTCGGTGCCATCCAGCCCTTGAACACCAAACCAGGTGTTGCCCACGGCCATGGCATCGAGGCTTCTGTCCGTTCGCATGGCCGGGCCGGGTTTGTCGGAGTGGCCCGCTGTGGACTCGACCGCAAAAACCCGGGTGGTGGCCCCGTCGCCGCGCAAGGGCACGGCCCGGTAGGTGGCCAGTTGGGCCCGAAAGCCGTTGGTGGAGACGTTGGCCAGGTTGTTGGATAGAACCGCCTGCCGACTCGCTGCGGAATTGGCACCCGTCATGGCTGTGTAAATGAGGCGGTCCATGGTGTGTTATCCCGGCTTAACGCAGGTTGACCAGTGTCGACATGATCTGGTCCTGGGTCTTGATGGTCTGCGCATTGGCTTGGTAGTTGCGCTGCGCGGTCATCATGTTCACCAGTTCGGCGGTGATATCCACGTTGGATTCTTCCACCGCACCCGCACGAAGTTCACCGAATTTGCCAACGCCCGGTTGCCCCAGGACGACAGAGCCAGATTTGAACGACTCTTTGTATTCGCCACCGCCAATCGGGTCCAGACCCTGCAAATTGCGGAAGTCGGCCAGCGCAATCATGCCGCCCGTTTTCAGGGTCTGACCGTTGGAGTAGCTGGTGCTGATAACGCCCTTGCCGTCAATGGCCAGACTGGTGAACTCACCCGCGGTGTAGCCGTCTTGCGACAGGTTGGTGACGCTGAAGTTGGCACCGAATTGGGTGACACCTGCCAGGTCTACGGTGATGTCTTGTGGCAACACCTTTGCACCTGCGGCATTGAGCGTGGTTTCGTTCGGGTTGTTGGAAGGGATGCTTCCACCCGCAATGGTGATGGTGGCCTTGCCCGCAACCAGTGGTGACTCGACCTTGCCTGACTTGTCAAAGCCAATGCGACCAATCGCGGTAAACGTAACCGGGGGGGTGGCTGTTAAATCATCCAGTCCCGTGAATACATCCCATTTGTTGACCAACAACGGGTCGATGCCGGTTGGATCATCCACTTTGGTAAAAAACAGGTTGGCCGAGGATGAGACGCCTTGGGCGTCATACACGCTGATAGATGTGCCGTATTTGGAGCGCGGGTCGGGGGTGATGCCTGCCGCCGTGGCTTGCGTTTCGTTCTTGGCCCGCGCGTCCAAATTGAACTCGGCGGTCATGTTCAGGGTTTCTTTAGCCGGAATCGGTGCACCTGTGGGCAGGGTCAATTTTTGCGGAGTTATGCTGGTCGAGGCTCCTGTTGCATCAGTCGGGTACCCCATAAGGAACGATCCCGTGTTGGTCAGCAAATTGCCGGCTTTGTCCAGCTTGAACTGCCCATCGCGCGTGTAGCCCAAAGACCCATCGGTTTTGGTGACCTGGTAAAAGCCGCTACCGTTGATGCCAACATCCAGGCTGCTGCCCGTGATGGTGATGTTGCCTTGGGAGAATTGCTGCGAGATGACCGCGGTAGCGGCACCAATACCCGCAGCATTGCCACCGCCCACGCCCAGGGAGCCCGCGACCAGTTCGGAGAACTCATTGCGCGATGATTTGAACCCGACGGTGTTGGCATTGGCAATGTTGTTGCCAATGACGTCCAGACTTTTGCTGGACACGTTGAGACCGGAAAGACCTGTTTGAAAGCTCATGGTTGGTTCCTCTTGTCGCTTTAAAGAATGGCTTTGATGGCACTGTAGGCCACGACGCCGCCACCTTTGACGGTTAAATTCATTCCGGTGGCATCGCTGCTGATGGACTCCACGGTGCTGCGCGCCAACGAAGTGGTGCTTACCGCTTGCGTGCCGCTGGAGGCGCTTACCTTGAAACTCGGGGACCCAGCGCCGCTGTAGTTGGCTGCATTCCATTCAAAGTTATTGCGCCCCGCCGCCATGGGACCCAGATTGAGCGTGTCTAGCACTTGACCGCCAGGCGAAAGAACCTGCACGGTCACTTTGTCTGCGCTGCCAGACAGGTCAAAGGCACCTTTGCCGACGCCGGCGTTGATCGCCAACTTGTTGTCTTCGGTCAATACTTCACGGCCAATCATCGACGCACCCTGCATCATTTGCAAAGATGCGAATTGCGTGGCCATCGACTTGATGCTGTCGTTGACCTCCTGGATTCCCGACACGGTATTGATCTGTGCGATCTGGCTGGTCATCTGCGCGTTGTCCATCGGGTTCATCGGGTCCTGATTGTTCAGCTGCGCCACCAGCAACTTCATGAAGCGGTCCGTTTGCTCCTTGGCGCTGGTTTGCCCCGTTGCTGGCGTGCTGGCGGCAGTGGAAGATAAGTTGGAAATAGAAGCGACCATGGCAAATATCCTTTAAGTCTTACTGACCCATTTGCAGGGTTTTGAGCAACAGCGTTTTGGCAGTGTTCATCACCTCAACGTTATTTTGGTAAGAACGCGAGGCAGAGATCATGTTGACCATCTCTTCCACCGGGTTCACGTTCGATTGGTTCACATAGCCATCCGCGTCCGCCGCGGGGTGGGCGGGGTTGTGCACGCGGCGCATGGGCTCGGCGCTTTCGCGAATAGAGCTCACTTTGACGCCGGACGACGCGTCTGACCCCATGGGGACGGTCTCGAACACCACTTGGCGTCCTTTATAGCCTTGCCCATCAGGGCCTGCCACCGCATCCGCATTGGCAAGGTTGCTGGCCACAACGTTCAGGCGCTGGGACTGCGAACTAATGGCGCTCCCGGAGACGCTGAAAATAGAAAACATGGACATGGTGTTACTCCGTTATCTCAGTCAATGGCCTTACTGCCCCTGAATAGCGCTCAAGATTGTTTTGGAAGAGCCGTTAATGAACCGAAGGGTGGCTTCGTAGCGGACCGAGTTATCCACAAAATTGGCGCGCTCACGGTCCAAGTCAACGCTGTTGCCGTCCATGGCTGGCTGGGTTTGGGTGGTGTAGTCGAGCTTGGGGCCGCCCAGGCTGCCAGTGGTGCTTTGCAGCGGAATGTGGCGCGAGTGGGTCATGCCCTCGGTGCCGCCGCTCGCGGTGTTGCTTTGGGTGAGGGGGAGCTTGTCGCCGCCCAGCGCCTCGCTCATGGCTTCTTTGAAATTGATGTCACGCCCGGCATAGCCCGGCGTGTCAGCGTTGGCGATATTGCTCGCAATGATTCGCTGGCGGTCAGCGCGCACGACCAGGGCTTTGGCCTGAAAGTCCAGTGCGTTGGTCATATTGGCGAACATAGATTACCTTTGCTTCGGGGCATCAATTGCAGGGCAGGGGCCAGGCAATCCGACGTGAGGCAATTATGGGAAAACCTTTAATTTTTTAGCGTTGGAATTGAGGGGTGAATGTTGGGCAATTGGTGGCGATGGCTGTGCAGGGTCTCTTTATAGTTGTCCGCATCAGCAGAGTTCCATTGCGCATGGCGCGTGATTGGACATTTGCGCGAGGAGTTGCGATATGTCCAATTTTTTTGATTTGTTTTCGCTAACGTGCAAAAGCAGGGTTGCCGCCAGCGTTGGCGTGTGGCTTGTGTCTGGCGCCGTTTGGGCGCAAGCGCAGCCCAATGAAGATTTGCAAAGCGTGGCACAGCATTGGCTCCGTGGCGCGGTGGCGGCCTCCCAGCCTGTAGGTGCCGTCGCCATGCGGATGGAGTTGACCGTTGGCAACCTTGACGGCCGGCTTAGGCTTGCACCTTGTGGAAACGTGGAGGCTTATCTCCCGGCAGGCTCACGCTTGTGGGGCAAGACCCGGGTTGGCCTGCGTTGCATGGATGGCATGTCACGCTGGAATGTATCCATGCCGGCTACCGTCAAGGCATTTGGACGTGCTTGGGTGATCAAAGGCCAGGTGCCAGCGGGTACCGCCCTGACCGATGCTGATCTGGTGGAGGTCGAAGTGGATTGGGCCGAGGAGGCGAGTGCTGTGCTGCAAGACCGCTCGGCTTGGCAGGGGCTGGTGGCGGCACGGCTGCTGACAACCGGGCAAACTCTGCGCCAGGGCATGGTCAAGCCCGCGCAGGTATTCCAGGCGGGCGCTCAAGTTCGCGTGCTTGCGCAAGGCGCAGGCTTTCAGGTTACAGGGGATGCACAGGCGCTCTCCGCTGGTGTGGTGGGGCAACTCGCCCGCGTTAAAATGGACAACGGGCGCATCGCCTCCGGCATGGTGCTGGACATACGAACAGTAAAAATTGATTTGTAAATTCAAATTACTGTGCAAAAAACCCTTAAGTCAGTCATGATCGGGCCGATAACATTCGTACGAGGCTACACGTACTGTAGTTTTGGAGAACGCAATGAAAATAGGTCAACCGTCAGAACTTCCCGCGTTAGTCACGCAGGCCAAGACCTCCGCTTCCCAAAAAGCGGAGTCGGGTCCCAGTGCGGCTACTTCGGCCAAAACCAGTGCAGCCCAAAGTCCCCCATCGGCTGGGGTGGCTGTCACGATGTCCACACATGCTCGTGCACTGGAGAAATCCAGTCGAAACGAGGGTGCGGACGTCGACACCCAAAAAGTAGCTACCGTACGCGCTGCGATTCAGGATGGGACCTATCAGGTCAATCCCGAGGCCATCGCGGACAAGCTGCTATCCAACGCACAGGAAATGCTCAAGCGCACGACACGTTGAGCCAGACCTGTGCACACACCCAAGTGCAAAGGTTCTGAAATGTCATTTATTTCGCTGGAAAAGCAACTAGACCTCCTTGAGCAGCAGTTCAACGAGGTCTCTTCCGCGTTGATCGACGGGGATCCTATCCTGGTGCAGTCAAGCAGTACGGCGCTGCAACAGTTGGCGGTGGACTTTTTGCAGGTCGCCGACGAATTGGGTCGGACCAGCTTGGCCCCTGTGCATTTAGCCTCGCGTTTGAAAGCCTTGGCAACAGGATTGCCTTCCTTGCATGCCAATCTAATGCGTCGATCGTTCTATGTTGACCGGGCGCTCCAGTTGGTCGTGCCGGCCACACAAACCGCCACCTATTCCTCCACCAGCACCGGCCCTTACGGGGGCGGCGTGCGGCAGTCGGGGCAATTCAAAGTGATGTCGGCCTAACTGGCCACAGACCATTGGCCCGTAGGGGCTAGTGGTATCAGACTAGTGGGAGCGCATTTTTGCCCGCAGACGGGCGATGGACTGGCTGTGAAGCTGGCAGATGCGGGACTCGGTGACGTCCAGAGCCGCTGCAATCTCTTTGAGATTCATGTCTTGCTCGTAGTACATGCTCATGATGTATTGCTCGCGCTCAGGCAGCCCCTTAATGGCAAGGACCAAAGCCTGACGCAGGCGATGGTCACGCAGCATGCTCAAAGGGTCGGCTTCATTGTCGGCCACATGACGGTCCAGATAGGTGTCATCATCTTCGCTGTGGCGGGACATGTCCTCCAAATACACCAGCTGAGTTCCGCGCACTTTGCCGAGCAAAGTTTGGTAGTCGGGAAGCGCCATGCCCATTTCAGCCGCAATTTCGGACTCCACGGGGCTGCGGCCCAAGCGATGCTCCAGGCGACGCATCGCCACCTCAATGTCTTTTTGGCTCTTGCGGGAGCCGCGTGACATCCAGTCGTTTTCGCGCAATTCGTCCAGCATGGCCCCACGAATGCGCTGGGTGGCAAAGGTTTCAAACTGCACGCCTTGCGAGGCTTCGAACCGGGTAAGGGCATCGGATAGACCGATAAGCCCGACCTGAATGAGATCGTCGACTTCTACACTAGGCGGAAGTTTGGCCATCATGTGGTGCGCCAACCGACGTACCAGTGGCTGGTATTGCTTGATCAGGGCATTGCGGTCCAGTTGCCCTTTGGCGGTGTACATCAATGCGTCCTCGAAAGTGTATCCATGCTGTACCCCTGCGCTTGCGGCATGGCACCGAGAGGGTCGGACTCCAGCGGCATCGCGCTTTGGATCATTCGCAAGGCCAGTTGTTGGATGCCAACGCAGGGCCGATCGTCGCCGGACGGGGTTGCAATGTTCAGAGCGTTCACTTCGTAGCCTAAAAAATTCATGGCACAGTCGGTCAAACTTGCCGCAATGGTGCGAGTTTTTGCCGGGGGTGCGACGTTGCGTTCCTGAACCATATTCACGATCGTAGGCTCAAGTCTACCCTTTAACAACAAGACCTTCAATGCTTGGTAACTGGTGAGTAGCGATGCCTTCATGGGCGCTACCGCCAATAGGGGGCGGAGCCCACTGTCTGACAGCAGTGGCACCAGCCAATCTGCTTTGCCGTACAGGATGAGGGCACCCTCGTGCTGGAACAGGCGTCCCAAATGTTGCAGGCTTTGCGCTTTGCGTTCAGGCATTGCCGCGAGGGATTGCAGCCCTAATGCGGCGGGCATTACCGTCCATTCAGGGGCGTTTAGATGTTCTGCATCGCGCCAATACGCGTATTCCAGAAGCTGCTCCAGGCCCGGGTTGCTATCGGACTCACGGGTCGTGGCGTCCAGGACGGTGACTGCATAACCAAAATCTACCAAGGAAGAGCAAAGCCTCCACAACAGATGCAATTCCGATTGCTCGTCGCCGTGGCTCACCATGGCCATCAGGCGGGGCCCTTGGGGGCTCGCCAGATCAAGCAAGCCAGCGGCTTGGTTGGTGGGACGTTCAAGCATCCAGACGCCCCCTGGTCAGAGTGGAACCCGCGGGAGGGGTGAAGAAGAAGCCAAGATCACTTGCTTTGGGGTCAAACGCCGAATTGCCGGTGGTGCGCATGGAAGTACGAACCAGTTTGGTCGCATCAGCCGCTTCCCAATCTTCGGGCACCCGTTGGCCTGTGGTCACTCCGCGCAGCACCAGCTGGTGGCGAATGGCCGCGTCAATGGCGGGTGCAAGCTTCACTGCTTCGTCAATTTTCGAGAAAATGACCTGCTGGGCGTTGGGCGATTTGAACGCCGAAACGACATCATCCAGGGTGTCGCCATGACCGCCAGCATTGAGCACCAAGAGACGTTTCACATTGGGCAGATCCAGCAGTTCCATCATCTCGCGCTTGCGCGGGTCGCGTGGGGCCAGGCCCGTGGTGTCGATCAAAACCATTTTCTTGTTGGAGAGGAGTCCCAGTAGGTCCTGCAAGGCAGCCTTGTCGTGGGCCAGGTGCGCCACCACGCCCAGCATTTTTCCGTAGGCACGCAGTTGCTCTTGTGCCCCTACGCGGTAGGTGTCCAAAGTGATCAGGCCCACACTACCTGCACCGTGTGTGCGTGCGCACAGGCCGGCAAGCTTGGCTGCCGTCGTCGTCTTGCCGACGCCAGTGGCACCAATCAGGGCAAAAATACCGCCTTCTTCTTGTAGCGCAGGGCCGTCGGAATCGGTCCGCAGATTGCGCTCCAGAACATCAATGACCCAACGCAACGATTGTGCGGCGTCCATCTCTTCGGGCATGCGCTCCAAAATCGTCCGGGACAAAGTTGGGGAGTAGCCGGCTCGAATGAGCTTGAGCATCAAATTCGACTGAATCGGGTTTTGGCGCGCCTCACCCAGCCAGGTCAAGGTATTGAACCGGTCCTCAATCAGGTCCTTCATGGCGTGCAACTCGTCCACGATGCCCTGCTGCGTGTTGGTGCTCTGCGCGGCGGGTGCTTGCGGTTTGCGCGCCGTCTTGCTTGGCGCAAGCGCGAAGTCGGCAGGAATCCTTTGGGTCAGTGCCACACGGGGCCGCGCTTGCGGCTCAGGACTTGGGGCGGGCGCCTCGGGTTGTTGCTGCTCCGACTCATGCCGCTTGCGCAACATGCGTTCGCGGACATAGTCCTGAAACGACAAGGTGCTCATGGACAGTTGAGTCGCATCGTCTTCAACCTTGCTGGCCACTTCCTGGTAGGTCGGTGGGGCAGAGGGGCTTCTTGCGTTGCTCCCTTGTTGGGTGGCGGGGCTTTGTCCTCGGTCTAATGCTGCCAGGGAGTCCTCAGCAGTGGCGACTACTTCCACGCCATTTTCTGTGGCGCGGTTAAACAAGATCAGGGTGCCATCGCCAAAAACCATCCGCGCCTTGGCAAGTGCTTCGCGGGATGTGGGTGCGGTAAAGCGTTGGATGTTCATGATGATGCGCCTCTAAGAATCGGGCCAATACGGATCGTGTGGGTTTCTGGAATTTCGCTGTGCGAGAGCACCTGCAGGCGAGGCGCGACGCGTCGCACCAAGCGGGCAATGGCACCGCGAATTTGATCGGGCACCAACAAACAGGCAGGTACTCCGATTTCCTCTTGTTTCATGGCCGTCTCGGCGGCGGTGCGGGTCAGCATGTCGGCCACGCCAGGGTCCAGTGCCGGACCGGATGCGTTGCCCAGCGCTTGAACCAGCAGACGCTCCAGGCTGGGGTCAATCGCAATCACATTGAGCTCGCGGGTGGGGCCGTAAATCTGTTGAACGATGGCGGGGGACAACGCCACCCGCACCCGACGCGCCAACTCCACTGGGTCCGTGGTCGCAGTGGCATGCTCTGCAATGGACTCGATGATGGTGCGGATATCGCGGATGTGTACCGACTCGTCCAGCAACAGCTGCAGGACTTTCTGAAAGATCGCGACCGAAACCATCTTCGGGACGACCTCTTCGATCAGTTTGGGGGCCAGTTTTGCGACGTGTTCCACGAGTTGTTGTGTCTCTGTGCGACTAAGTAATTTGGATGCTTGAACCTGCATCAAGTGTGACAAATGGGTCGCCATCACAGTCTCTGAATCAACGACCGTAAACCCGGCCATTTGCGCCGCTTCCTTCTGCCGTTCGTCGATCCAGTGTGCAGGTAAGCCAAACGCGGGGTCGGTCGTGGCGGTGCCGATCAGGGGCGTGGTGATGCCGCCTGGGTTAATGGCCAGGAACATTCCGGGAAATGCTTCGCCCTCGCCGGCAATGACGCCACGCAGGGTGATGCGGTACGCACTTGGCTTGAGCTCCAAGTTGTCGCGTACATGCACGGGGGGGGGCAAAAAGCCGACCTCTTGCGCAAACTTGCGCCGCACGCCCTTGATGCGGGTCAGCAGGTCACCTTGACGTGTTTTGTCCACCAACGCAATCAGACGGTAGCCCAACTCCAGGCCGAGCTGGTCGACAGGCTGCAGATCGTCCCACGATGCCTCACCATCGCTGGTTGGTGCAGGTGCAACCGTTTCGGGGTCCGTCGGCACTGGCTTGTGCGCCAAAGCCCACGCGCCGTAACCCAGCACAGCAGAGATTCCCAAGAACACAAAATGCGGCATATTGGGTATGACGCCCAGAATAAACATGATGACTGCCGTGATGCCGAGCACGCGGGGCGAGACAAACATTTGTCCAATGATTTGCTTGCCAATGTCCTGGTCCTTGCCCACGCGGGAAACCACCATGGCAGCCGCCACGGAAATGAGCAAGCCCGGAATCTGTGCCACCAACGCATCACCGACGGCCAGCAGAATGTAAGTGTTTGCCGCCTGCGAGGCCGTCAAGTCGTGCTGCAGTATCCCCACCGCAAAGCCGCCAAAAATATTGATCAGCAGAATCAAAATGCCTGCAATCGCATCACCGCGCACGAATTTGGACGCACCGTCCATGGAGCCGAAGAACTCTGCCTCTTCACCCACCTCGGCACGGCGGCGCTTGGCTTCCTTCTCGTCAATCAGGCCCGCGTTCAGGTCGGCATCCACCGCCATTTGTTTGCCGGGCATGGCGTCCAGGGTGAACCGCGCGGACACCTCTGCAATGCGCTCTGAACCCTTGGTCACCACGACAAAGTTGATAACCACCAAAATGGCGAAGACAATCAAACCCACGGCAAAGTTGCCGCCAATCAAAAAGTGGCCAAAGGCCTCAATCACGCCACCTGCGGCACCCGGGCCGGTGTGGCCTTCCAGCAATACCACCCGGGTTGACGCCACATTGAGTGACAGCCGCATCAAGGTGGTGAGCAGCAGTACCGATGGGAATGCCGCAAAGTCCAGCGGGCGAATCATGTAGGCCGCCACCATCATCACCATCAAAGCAACGGCAATGTTGATGGTGAAGAACACATCCAGCAATATGGGTGGAAGCGGCAAGACCATCATGGCCAAAATTGCCACCACCAGCATGGGCGCGGCAGCGCCCTGGATCAGGTGCGAGTTGCTACCGTACCACTGCTGGAATGATTTCAGTTGGGCGTTCATGCGGTGGCCGCCTTAATTGTTTTGCTCAAGGGATCCAGCTCAGGCGGAACGAACGGCTGTGGCACGTCGGTCGGCATGGGGCCGGCGCCTCGCATTGCGGCGCGTAGCTTGTAAACATAGGCCAGCACTTGCGCCACCGCTGTGTACAGGGCTGAAGGAATGTCCTGATTTAGCTCCGCGTTGGCATACAGCGCCCGGGCCAGCATGGGGGACTGCAGAACCGGAATGGCATGGTGCTTGGCCACATCCCGGATCTTCAGCGCAAGCAGGTCGGCGCCTTTGGAGATCACTTGTGGCGCGTGCATGGTCTTTTCGTCGTAGCGGATTGCAACGGCAAAGTGGGTCGGATTCATCACCACAAAGTCGGCTTTGGGTACGGAATTTACGCTGCTCTTTTGGGCCATTTCGCGCTGACGTTGGCGAATCTTCCCCTTCATCTGGGGGTTGCCGTCGTTCTCTTTGCCCTCTTGCTTGACCTCTTGGTGCGACATCTTCATTTCGCCCTTGTGCAAAAACGCCTGCAGGGGCACATCCGCCATGGCTGCGACCAGCAGCACCAACAGCATCAGCCCCATGCCGGTGGTCAGCCATTGCGTTAAGTAGGCGATCGCGCCAGACGAAGGTTGTAAGACCAGCGACGCTACTGATTGCAGCCCGTTGGTGAGAAAGCTGGTGGCAATAGCGAACAAAATACTGGTGAGCACCAGCATTTTCAGAACGGAGACAATTTTCTTCTTTGTGAAAAGATTGCCAAAGCCCGACATCGGGTTGATGCGGCTGAAATCTGGCATAACCGGCTTCAAACTTGTAACCCATCCGCCGGTTGATACATTGGCCGCTACCACGGCCGCCGACACGATGGCAGCAAAAACGGCTGCGCCCGCCAAGCCAATGGATGTGGCATCGCTCAAGCGAGCCAGCATGCTGCCGGTTTGTCTAATTGTGGTTAAGTCGAACGACAACTGCTGGCTCAGACTGAGCTTGAGTTGGTCGAAAAGAATGGGCGCAAGCACCATTAGGCTGATTGCGCCAAACCCCAGCACAGCAAGGTGTTTCAGCTCCTCGGAGCGGGTAACTTGTCCGTCCTCCCGCGCCTTCTTGAGCTTTCGCTCGGAGGCGGGTAGGTTGCGATCTTGACTGCCTGATTCCATGGTGGCGGGACTCTAAAGTTCCCACCATTGTCGCAACCGACTTCCAGAACTAAAGGTTGATAAGAGGGGTAATGCCCCTCCTCATTGGAAAGACCTACGAGCCAAAGCTCACTTCAAGCCATTCTTGGTCAGAATGTGATTGACCTTGTCTTCCAGCGTTGCCTTGGTAAAGGGTTTGACGATATAGCCGGCAGCGCCTTGCTGGGCGGCCAGCACGATGTCTTCCTTGCGGGCTTCAGCGGTCACCATCAGCACCGGCAGGTGCTTTAATTTGTCGTCTTTTTTGATTTCGGCCAACAGCTGGAATCCATTCATGTTGGGCATATTGATGTCGCTGACAACGAAATCAAAGCTGCTGTTGCGCAGCTTTTGAAGGGCAACAACGCCATCTTCGGCTTCGTCGCCCTCTGCATATCCACTCTCTTTAAGCAGATTGCGCACAATCCGTCGCATGGTGGAGAAGTCATCGACAACTAAAAAGCGCAGTTCTTTGGACATGGATAACTCTTTCGCGGGCGGTTTTCGTATTGGGGAGAGTATGACCGAATTTTGGCCGATTTATGGTCGTGATTTTGCACCAGCAGTGCCTTGGCTTGGCTCGGTTTCAATCTCCAGCTCTATGGGCACCCGGTTTGGGCCCAACAAGCGATCTTCCGCCTCTTTGGTCATGACCAAAATACTAATGCGGCGGTTGCTGGGGCTTAAGGGGTCGGTCGGCTCGAGCAGCAGGCTGGAGGCCATGCCCACGACCCGTGCCAATTTTTCTTCCGGCAGGCCGGAGGCGGCCAGCTCCCGGCGTGTGGCGTTGGCGCGGTCGGCTGACAGCTCCCAGTTGCTATAGCCGCGCGCTGTGTTGCCATAGGCGGAGCGGTCCGTGTGGCCGTCCAGGCTAATTTTGTTGTCCACATCTGCCAAAACAAAGCCGATTTCGCGCAATATATCGCGCATATAGGGTTTGACGCTGGCGCTCCCGGCGTCAAACATGGGGCGTTTTTGGTCGTCAATAATCTGAATTTGCAGCCCGTCTGGCGTGATTTCCAGGCGAATTTGTGATGCGAACTCCGCCATCTTGGGGTTGTTGGAGATGGCCCCTGCAATTTTGGCACTGATGTCTGCCAGCGTCTGGGCGTCCCGTTTGGCGCGTTCAACCTTTTTTTGATCGCCCGACATCTTCTTGGCTTTTTTCTCTTCTCCATCTCCCCGTTTGGACTGTCCCGCAGACTGGGTCAAATCGCTGCCGCCCCCGGTAATTACGCTGTTGCTTGCGCCCGCGCCCGCGCCACCTTGCATGGCAACCTTGAGCGGGGACTGAAAGTAGTCGGAAATCCCTTTTTTGTCGCCTTCAGACGTGCTGCCCAGCAACCACATCAACAGAAAAAACGCCATCATGGCGGTCACGAAGTCGGCGTAAGCGATTTTCCAAGCACCCCCATGCACCGCGTGGCCGCCTTTTTTGACCCGCTTGATGATGATGGGCTGGAGTTTTTTTGCGTCTCCTGCCATGCTTAATGCCCCGCGCCGCTACTTCTTCTTGACATGGGCTTCCAGTTCGGCAAACGTGGGCCGTTCAGTCGAAAAGAGTACCTTGCGGCCAAACTCGATGGCGGTGGAAGGGTTGTAGCCCTGCATGCTGGCCAGCAGCGTGGTTTTGATGCACTGCAGCTCTTTGCTGCCTTCTTCCACTTTTTGTTCCAGCACGCCCGCCAGCGGCTCGGCAAAGGCGTAGGCCAGCAAAATACCCAAAAATGTACCCACCAGGGCGGAGCCGATCATGCCGCCCAGCACTGCGGGCGGTTGACCCACCGAGCCCATGGTGTTCACCACCCCCAGCACCGCAGCCACAATGCCGAATGCCGGCAGGCCACCGGCAACACGCTGAAGTGCCGCTACGGCAGCATGGGCTTCGTTGTGGTGGGTTTCCATTTCGTTGTCCATCAGGGACTCGATCTCGTGGGCATTCAGGTTGCCTGAGACCATCATGCGCAGGTAGTCGGTAATGAACTCGACCACATGGTGGTCGGAGCCCACGGTGGCGTATTTTTTGAAGATGGCGGAATCGTGGGGCTCTTCCACGTCTTTCTCAATAGCCATCAGGCCTTCCTTACGGGCTTTCTGCAGAATGTCGTACAGCAGGGCCAGCAACTCCATGTAGCGGTCCTTGTTGTATTTACTGCCTTTGAAGCACTGGCCCAGGCCTTTCATGGTCGCTTTGACCACTTTCATCTGGTTGTTTGCCAGAAACGCACCAATGGTGGCACCACCGATGGTGATCATCTCAAACGGCAACGCGGTCAAGATCACCTTGATGTTGCCACCGTGGAAGATGTACACGCCAAACACGCACACCAAGATTACGAGCCAACCAACGATTACAAACATAGGCGCATTGTGACAGGGAAGCCAAAGGCCTCTAGGGTTGATGAGCTTGGCTTTTACGCCCGGTCCCTATCATATCGTCCCAACGCGGGGGGACTTGAATATATTGCCAAATTGGCACCTAGCCCCCGCGGATACTGCGCAAGCAGCTACTAAAACTATAGCATTAATGCAGCAAAATGCCGCCGGTTGTCGCGCCTTTGCCTGCCCGTGCGGGGGGGGTGCACAGGCCGCACTCGTAGTGGCGGGAGTTTTCATAGGCCTCGCTCACAAAGTGGCCGCCGCATTTGGAGCACTTGGTCATGGACAGCATGTTGTTGTCGATGAACTTCACCAGGCGCCATGCGCGGGTGATGGTCAGCAGCGGCTCCACACCACAGGCTGCGATTTGCTCGGTGTACAACTTATAGGCTTTCATGATCGCGTCAATGTCGTCCAACGCGCTGACCTTGGTCAGGTATTCATAGGTGTTTTGGAACAGCGATGCATGGATGTTGGGCTGCCATGTCAAAAACCAGTCGGTCGAAAAGGGGAGTTGGCCCTTGCTGGGGGAGCGGCCCGCCACCTCTTTGTACAGGCGCAGCAAGCGCTCGTAGGACAAATCCGTTTCACTTTCCAGCACCTGCAGGCGAGCGCCCAGGTTAATCAGTGCAACTGCACGTTCAACTTGCTTGGAATCATTCAAAACGCTTTTTGTGGCCATGGTGCTGCTCCTGATACTTGTAGACGGTGACTAATTACATGGCTTCGGCAAAACGGCCGGCCATCAAAATGCTGGCATGCAGCTTGGTGGTGGAGTCGTTGTCCACCTTGTTGACGGTGTGGTTGGTCAGCAGGTTCCACACAATGTCGTCGTCCACCCGGAAGCGGCACAGCAGCATGTTGCCGGAGGCGATTTTCAAGATTTGGGCGGTAGACAGGGCGCCGATCAGGTCGGCGGCCTCCTCAGACATGCCCAAGCGAAAGAGTGCTTCGGCCTTATCCTGGCGAATCATGTTTTGTGCCAGCATCAGGTAGGTCAAGTTTGCTTCGCGGATTTCGGTCAGCATTTGTTCGTTGGTCATGTTCGGCTCCTGGTTTGGGGGGCAATTCAGTTGAATCACCATGGAGCCAATTCTGGATCTGAACCCCAAGAACTTAAATCCGAAAATGGCTAATCCGGATGTAGGGCAAACGACAGCAGCCTGTAGGGGAAACTCCTACAGGCGATATAAATATTCGATCGTTGTGGCTCAGAGATGGCCGCCGTAGTGGCGTAGCAATCCAGCCGAACAGGTGTTAACTGCAGCAATAGCCGCGTGAAGACTCAAGCGCTTGGGCTTGTAAGTAGATTGAAACCCGACGCGCAAGCCCGCTCTCGCGAAGCCCTTCGCCCATCCGTTCAAAATCAGTTGCAAACCAGCAGAAAGCCAGCCGCTAAGCCTGCACTGCAGGCTGCGACCCGACTACTGGCGCAGCAGGGCTAACACGCCTTGTGGCAACTGGTTGGCCTGGGCGACCATCGCCGTACCGGCTTGTTGCAGGATCTGGGTGCGAGACAGGTTGGCCGTTTCCATCGCAAAGTCCGCGTCTTGAATCCGCGAACGGGATGCTGACAGGTTTTCGCTGGTGGTGTTGACGTTGTCGATGGTGGTTAAGAAACGGTTTTGGATGGCGCCTAGGGTTGCGCGGTTGCTGCTGACGGTCGACAAGGCAGAGTCGATGGTAAGCAATGCATCGGTTGCACCGGCTACGGTGCTGATGTCGACACTGGCAACGGAAGCCAGGGTGCTGCCGTTGTTTGCGGTGGCAAAGAAGTCCGTGCCAGCACCATTGGTGGCAATTGAAAAACTGGTGGAGGAGTTGAATGAAACGCTGCCGCCCACCGTGTTAACTGTAGGCCCTACCGCTATCGCAACTGCTGCAGTCGTGGTGTCTGCCCCTTGAATCGTGGCCCCGACCAGCCCGCCGGTAGCACTTAGGTTGCCAACCTTGATGTCGTCACCTGTCGTATTGGTGAGGACCAGTTTTCCAACCTTGTCTGCAACGGCTGTAATGCCAGTGAGCCCTGTTTGCTGGTTGATGGATTGCGCGATCGATGCCAAGTCGCTGACATTGCTCACCGTGGCAGAAATAGTAATCGGTGTTGAATTCGCCCCCATCAGTTCGAACTGCACCGAGCCTGTCGCGGCAATGCCCGTTATCGTCGCGGTGTTACTTGGCACTGCTGTGACGCCGCTCTGCGAGGTAAACGCATTGACCGCTGTAGCGATGGCTTTTGCGGTTGCGCCCGTGAGCAGCGTGCCAGTGGTTGTATTGACCGTGCCGTTACCTGAAATCGTCAAATCTTGCGCCGTGAATCCATTGACTGCGGCAGTTACATTGACTGGGTTGCTGAGCGGGCCTGCAGTCGCTGCGCCAGCGGTTGTCATGCCTGGCGCAGTGGTGGATGAAATCTTGTTGTTTCCCATGTCTGTCGCCAAGGCGCTTGCCACACTGACACCAATGGTTTGGTTGGCATTAGCGCCCACCTGAAACTGCTGCGTGGCAAAGCTGCCGTCTAAAAGGTTTAACCCGTTAAATTGGGTTTGAGTTGCTACACGCGCAATTTCTTGCTTCAGTTGCGCAACTTCTTGCTGCAATGCGGCCCGGTCGCTAGTGCTGTTGGTGCCGTTCGCAGACTGCACCGCCAGTTCGCGAATGCGCTGCAGGTTGGCGGAGATGCTGCCCATGGCACCCTCCGCCACTTGGGAGAGGGATATGCCGTCGTTGGCATTGCGCGCTGCCATATTCAGCCCGCGAATTTGCGAAGTCATGCGGTCGCTGATGGCAAGGCCGGCAGCATCGTCTTTTGCGCTGTTGATGCGCAGTCCGGACGACAGGCGCTGCATCGACGTTTGCAAGGACGCTTGGGACAGGCCGAGATTACGCTGCGCCGTCAACGACGCGATGTTGGTATTGATAGTTGAGGCCATTGCGAAACTCCTAAAAAGATATGAACCGGCGTCGCCGCCGATTGCAAAGCCTGCTTACCCGCAGACAAATCAGTAACGATGGGTAAATTGTGGAGATGCCACTAAAAGCTGAAATGCCAATAAACGCGGTAAATCCCGCGCTAATTTGCCTTCGATGCCGATTCTTGATAGGGGTAAACCCTTATATGCAAGAGAAGGGGTGTAAACCCCCTTTAAATTGCAAATGCTTGGCAGAAGTCGCGTGTTATTGCAATAGAAGTTGCACAGCGGACTAAAGTTTTTCGCGAAGCACCCGAAAACAATTCCAACGGGTCATAAACAACCTGTCGTCCGGAAGGCGCCTAGGGTGGTGCACCGGTCATAGCGGCCAGCAGCAGTGCTGGCGTTGAGATCGGCATGTCGCCGGATTTAGTGAGCTTTTTACAGGAGTTATTACCATGGCATCCACCATCAATACCAATATCAATTCGTTGACTGCCCAGCGCAACTTGAGCATGAGCCAGGCTTCGCTGACTACTTCTATGCAGCGTCTGTCGTCGGGCTTGCGCATTAACAGCGCCAAAGATGACGCGGCGGGTCTGGCAATTAGCGAGCGTTTCTCCGCCCAGATTCGAGGCCTCAGTCAAGCTTCACGCAATGCCAATGATGGTATTTCCCTCTCGCAAACGGCTGAGGGCGCATTGGGCGAGATGACAGCCAACTTGCAACGTATTCGTGAATTGGCAGTGCAATCAGCCAACTCCACCAACACGTCTTCTGACCGCGCATCACTGGACCTTGAGGTGCAGCAGCGTATTGCTGAAATTGACCGTGTGGCCTCACAAACTCAGTTCAACGGACAAAACCTGCTGGATGGATCGTTTGGAAGTGCCGTTTTCCAAGTGGGTGCAAACGTCGGGCAAACAATTTCACTGGATTTGACCTCAAGCCAACGCACAACTAATCTCGGCCGTCGCGCCGATTACGTGGATGGCTTGAATGATGCTGCTAGTTCGTTTGACGGCGCCAAGGCTGTTGGAGCGCAGGGTGCTGGCGTAACTACCGCCGTATTTGTGGGGGATTTGGCAATAACTGTTGGAAGCAAGGCCGCAGTTACCGTCGACGCATCTGTAGCAGGCGCCGGAGATGGCCAAACAGAAGGCAGCGCGTATGCCAAGGTAGAAGCTATAAAGGCCGCGGGCATTGCAGGCCTTAAGGCAGAGGCAAACACTTCTATGACCATGTCCTATGTGACGACAACGGAAGCCTACGACCTTACGATCAATGGAACAGAGATTTTTAACGCTTCGGCCATTGGGCTTACCGGTGAGCAATGGGCCGCAGGTGTCAATCAAAACTCTGGTGCGACAGGTGTGACTGCAAGCTTTTCTGGAGGAAACGTTACTTTGTCGGCTGCAGATGGCAGGGATATCGCCGTAACCGGTCAGACCTTAGCGCAAGGTCTTACTGCGACGATCGATGGGAAAAACAACACAACCAATTTGGCCCTTGATCCAACCACTGCTGCATTTACTGCCGTTGGAACAATCAGGTTGTCTTCAAATGAGCGGATCGAACTGGCTGGAGCAGATGCTGTAGTTGCCGGTTTTGTTGCAGGCGGACTGGCACTTGGAAGCAGTGCATTGAACAGCTCATCAGTAACCAGCGTAGCCAACGCCAACAGTACGATTGAGACAGTTGACGCTGCTCTTGCTGGTGTTAGCACCCTGCGCAGCACCTTTGGTGCTATTCAAAATCGTTTTGATTCTGTGACGGCTAACTTGGCGACATCGGCAGAAAACCTGACTGCATCACGCTCGCGTATTCAGGATGCTGACTTTGCGGTTGAAACCGCCAACCTGTCCCGCTCGCAGATTCTGCAGCAGGCTGGTACGGCGATGGTGGCTCAGGCCAACCAGTTGCCACAAGGTGTGTTGGCCCTGCTGCGGTAAGCAAACTCAGGTCTGAAGTGAACCCGGAGTATGGGTTCACTTCAGGACTTCAATCAAAAAAGCGACGACAGTCTGACTGTTGTCGCTTTTTTCATGCCTGAAATTTATGCCAAATATGGCTGCAGCCCCCGTTGCATATGCGTAAGCAGCTATTATTTCAATAGCAAAAAATGTTTGTTCAGCTTCGCTGCTGTGAACAGCTGTTGTTCGCAGCGACTAAGCAAATGGCTAGAAAAATAGCATATATATTCGTATTTATATGAATGCGCTGTTATTTGCATCATGTCTAAACGCTCCGCAGCTATCGATTCCATTCCCCCCGCAGTGCTGAACCATTTGCGCGTGCTGGGTGAAAATTTGGCGGTGGCGCGCAAGCGCAGACGGGAGTCGCGCAAAGTCTGGTCGCAGCGTATTGGTGTGTCCAAGCCCACCCTTATGCGCATGGAAAAAGGAGACCCCAGCGTTTCTTTTGGAGTGTTTGCCACGGCGCTGTGGCTCATGGGCTGCGCGAGAGCAATCCCCGATCTGGCAGCGCCAGAGCACGATTTGGGTGCCTTGGATGCTGCGGTGCGCGCGGCCAAGTTGCGCTCCGCGCGCAAACCGGCGTCCATTGAGTGAAGACATGCCACTGTTCGGGTTGAGGCAGTGGCGGCAGTCGCGGTCCAGATTGACCGCCCGTTTCTGGCGAAGCAGCGGCAGACATTTGCTTAGCGCTGCGGGTAAAGCTGGGAAGAGTGGGGTGAATAGCCGCCTTTTTGGCGTTTAACTTCTTCTGGGATTTGCCGATGTCATCATTGGGGTTGCTTTGTGTTCTGGCACAAGGGCGCCCAAAATGAACGGGTATTGCAGACCTTATGGGCAGTTAGTTCGTGAGGTGCTTGGCGATAATCTTTGTTGTTCGGTTCACCTAGGAGCTCACCATGGCTAGCATTTCATCTACCGGTATTGGCAGCGGGCTTGATGTCACCAGCATCATCACCCAACTGGTGGCGCTGGAGAAGCAGCCGCTGAAGTCTCTTGAGCTGAAAGCGACCAACGTCAGCGGCCAAATTTCTGCCATGGGGGACATTAAGTCTCAGTTCGCCGGGCTCACCGACGTGGCCACCCGCCTGTCAACCGCCACAGCGTGGGCTGCGCGCAATGCCAGCTCAAGCAATACCAGCGCGGCCACTATTGCTGTGACCAACGCGGCGGCGGCCACCTCTTTTACGCTGGATGTTGATGCTTTGGCGCAAAAACAATCCGTATCGTCGGCGGCCGTTACAGCGGGCTCCTATGTAGGGGCTGGGACCATCACTTTTCGTCTGGGAACCTGGAGCGGTGTTTCCACGAATGCAGGTGCGGACAACACGGGTGTTGCCGCCGCTGATGCCGCGCTGCCAGTCGCCCAAGCCGCTTTGGTGACTGCGCAAACCAACCTTACCAACGCAAATACCGCGTTGACCGATGCCAACACCGCGCTTGGCACCGCAGATGCTGACTTGGCAACAGCGCTTGGGGATTCCGCTGCAGCAAACGGGGTGGCTCTTGCTGCTACAAGCACTTACAACGGTGCTGTGGTGGCTTCCAATGCGGCTGAAGCCCTGCGGGTGTCCTCCGAAGGCGCGTTGACGACCGCCAACGCTACGTCGGTAAGTACAGCAGCAACCGCACTGGCCGCACAAACTTCTTTGGACAATGCCACAGCTGCCGCGCCCGCCGCAATTGCAGCGGCGCAGGCTGACTACGATGCCGCCGACGCAACGCTTGCCAGTGCCGGTGCGAGTGCGGCTACAGCCCTGTCGGACTCAAATACTGCGAATGCGACATGGACGATCGCGTCCAATGCGGTCACTTCCTCTAATGCGACTTTGACGGCGGCCAATTCGACGTTGTCCACCGCGACGTCGGGGCTGTCCACCGCCAATGGGGTCTTGACGGCTGCAAATACGCAATTTGCGCTGGCTGCTGCGGCAAATACTGCGTCTGACGCAGCCACCGCCGCGCTACAGGATGACCAGACGGCGAGTAATGACCTACAAACTTATGCAACCGCCTATGCCGCTTCACTTCCAGCTCCACTCGTAACTACTAAAGACGCGTTGCAGACCTATGCAACAAATTACGCAACTTGGGTGGCCTCTATTGCAGCCAATGACCATGTCACTGCGGGTTTGCAGACGGATGAAAGCAATGCCCGTGCTGCAATGTTGAGTGCCCGCAGCGCACTGGCAACTGCGGACCCCACCGTGGGAGCTGCCGCGGACGCAATCACCGCACCCGCAGATGCCACCAACTCATCTCTGCTCAAGGGTCAGGCGATTGACGCGGCCACGTCGGCCGGTACCACCCCCGCGTTGGCAGCGAGCGCCAAGGCAACCGCGCTGGCAGCGCAAGCCACCGCTGTGGCGGATGTCGCAACCGCTACCAGCACCTATAACAGCGCTGTATCTGCGCAATCGGTGGCTGTGGCTGCGGTTGCCACGGCCAATGCAGACTTGTCCACGGCTACGTCCGATAAATCCGCCAAGGCAGCTGTGCTGGTGGCTGCAAATGCGGCAGTAACTGCTGCCACTACGGATAGAAACGACAAAGCGGCGGTGCTGGCATCCGCAAACGGGGCAGTTGCAGCAGCAACCGTTACGCGGGATGGCGCCAACGCTACAGCAGTCGCCGCGGCCGCTTCCGCGGCTACGGCGCAAACCGATCGGGACACAGCCACAGCAAATGCCGGGACTGCAAGCGCAGCTGTCACAAGCGCAAACGGCGACAAGTTGGTGGCTGACGCGGATGCCTCCGCTAAAGCTGCAGTCTTGGCAACCGCCACAAGCGACCGTGCCACCGCCTTTGCAACCGTTAGCACCGCTACGACCACTGTGTCTAACGCGACTACTGCGGTGACGAATGCCACCACTGCGGTGACGAATGCCACCAACGGGATTACCACGTCCCGTCCTACGTTTACTGCAGCATCGGGCAGCGCTGACTTTGCCATTACGGCCACCGCAACCGATACGGTCGCCACGTTGGCTGCAAAAATCAATGCCGCGGGTGCCGGTGTGGTGGCGACAGCCTTTTTTGACGGTGCCCAAGACCGTTTGCAATTAACTTCGAAAGACTCGGGCAAAGATGCGGGCTTCAGGCTGCAGGTGGCCGACACGGGCGATAGCGTTAACAACGACAACAACGGCTTGTCGCGCATGGCCTATGACCCCGGTAGCAGTGCCTATGGCATGGCCAGTTCAGGTATTCCAGCAACCTATGGCTCTGATGCAAGGGCGCGTATTAACGGCTTGACAGTTACATCCAAAACCAACACGTTGGCGGGCAATATGGCCGGTGTGACGATTGACCTGAAGGCGGTGACAACTTCCAGTGCGACGATGTCCATCAGCGAAGACGTGACCTTGGCCGTTAAAAACGTGAACGACTTCGTAACCGCCTACAACACCCTGAACAAAACTTTGGCTGACCTGACCAAGTACGACGCAGGAACCAAAACAGCGTCCTTGTTCCAGGCCGACTCCAGCATCCTGGGGCTGCAAAGCGTCTTGCGCAACATGCTGGGGTCGATTAGCACGGGTGGCAGCTACAGCCGGCTTTCCGATGTGGGTATTGAGCGCCAGTTGGATGGCTCTTTGAAGATGAATACCTCTAGGCTGAGCACTGCCGCCAACAATGGCACCGAGCTGCAAAAGCTCTTCACCACCAACAACAGCAACACGCAGACCAACGGGTTTGCAATGAAGTTTGCGGCACTGGGCAACGGGCTTTTGGCCTCCGGTGGTGCCGTTACCAACAAGTCAAAGGCCTTGAGCGACGCTTTGGCCCGAAATGCCAAGGACCAAACCAAAGTCAACGACCGGGCCGCTGCAACAGAGGCGCGCCTGCGTAAAACCTACACTGCGCTGGACACCAAGATGGCTGGCCTGACTGCGTTGAACAGCTATGTCGCGCAGCAGGTCGCTACCTGGAATAAGTCTACAAGCTGATTTTAGTAGTCAAATCGTGCTCTAGCCCAATAGCAGTATGCGCAGGCAGCTACTAAATTCATAGCGTCTTAATGCTTTTGCACTATTATTTTTGTTGTAAAAACCTTGATTTTGCCAACCGGCTGCCGATAACTAAAGCATCTCCATAAGGAATTGCACCATGTTTACCTCAGTCAGCTCCCGCTCAGCCTCTGCCTACAAAAGGGCCAGTGTCGATGCTAGCGTTGACATGGCGGACCCACACCAGTTGGTCACGCTGTTGTTTGAAGCCTTGAATCGCCACCTGGGCGCTGCAAAGCTATTTATGCAGGCCGGTGACATTGCGGGCAAATGCAAACAGATCGGCGCTGCCATGCGAATCTTGGAAGAGGGGCTGATTGCGCCCCTGGACATGGAAAAGGGTGGCGAGTTGGCCAAGAATTTGAAAAGTCTGTATGACTACTGCGTTACCCGCTTAATCATGGCGAATGCCAAAAATGACGCCACGCTGCTGGACGAGGTGGTGCACTTGATAGCACCAGTCGCCAGCGGTTGGAAGCAAATCAGCGGGCAAGGTCCTGCGTACCTGAAATCAGTATGAACATCAGGAACTACGCCATGTCTGAAATACTGATTGATTACTACAAAGCCATTGAGGACAGCAGCGTCAAGATGTTAGAGGCCGCCAAGGTTGAGGATTGGGATGGCGTGGTGCGCTTTGAAGGTGCCTGTGCAGTCCTCATAGAGCAGCTGCGCCACCGGGCCCGCACGGAAGAGCTAGACGCCACCAGCAGGGTCGAAAAGGCCCGCATCATGCGGCGCATTCTGAATAACGATGCCCAAATTCGTTATCTCGCGGAGCCTTGGCTAGCCCACTTTGACCACAAGTTTGAGGGCCAAAGCGCTCTGCTGCATTGATTGCAGTAGCTCTGCGGTAGGTTTCTTTGATTTAAAGCGCAGCCACAAGCTCTTGTAGCCTGGTTTCCAGATCGCGAACAAACAAAGGGGTGTCAAACAAGACACCGCTTTCGTGCACCACCGCAAGGTGGTCACGTAAACGTTTGCAGTCTTGCGGATGGGTGGCTAGTGCAACGGCCTTTTCCTCGTAGTCCGTAAGGTTGTAGGTAATCAACTCTTCCAGTTTGGCCGCCGTGAGCAAGGCGCCCGCCATTCTTGACGCAAAAGAGCGCCCCGTGTAGGTGAGTACCGGCAGTCCCATCCACAGTGCATCGTTGGCGGTAGTGCCTGCATTAAAGGGGAATGTGTCCAAGAACAGGTCGACCACCGCGTAGCGGGCCAAATAGTCTTCTGGCGATACTCGGGCAGCAAAAACAAGTCGGCTTTTGTCGATACCTTGTGCCTGTGCTTCGCGGACCAGGTTGGTCTCCGCCCAAGGGTTGTCGGATAACAACAACAGCACGCTGCCGGGCGCGCGGTGCAAGATGCGCATCCACACCGCAAACATCTCTGGTGTGTATTTGTAGTTGTTGTTCAACGAGCAAAACACAAAACCGGTTGCCGGCAACCCACAGCTTTCACGGGTGGGGATTGGGCCGATGGGGCGATTGCGGTCGCTCACTTGGTACACGTCGGGCATGTACAAGGGGGTTTCTGAGTAAAACGGGGCTTCAGATTCGGGAATCAAAAATTTGTCGGCGATGACGTAGTCAATCGACGGCAGGCCCGTGGTGGCGGGTAGCCCCAGATAAGTGATTTGAATTGGGGCTGGGCGGTAGGCCAGCAAGTTGGCCCGCGCCCCTGCGGTTTGACCCTGCAAGTCCACCAGAATGTCGATCTCAGCTTCTCGGATGAGTTTGGCCGCCGCTTCGTCAGACATTTTGTCGATGCGCACAAAGTGGTCCATCGCCCCAATCACCCGCTGGCGCAGGCCTGACCCGTCCTCGGGGCTCCAGCAGTAGCCGTAAACTTCAAAGTGCTCCCGGTCGTGCAGCTCATAGAGTTGGGCCGTCAGCATGGACACCGGGTGCAGTGAGAAGTCGGACGAGACGTAGGCAATGCGCAGCTTGGTGTGGCCATAGCCTTTGGGGTTGGCTAGTTTGGGTACGTTGGAGACGACCTTTTTTTCTACAAACCGAAGTGCGGCATCCAGTTGTTGCACTGGGTCGTCAGAGACATTCATCATGGCCAACGCCGAGGTGGCCTTTTGCATTGCTTCCAGTGTTATGCCTGGAATCGGGGAGTACACCGGCCAAATGCATTGCTTTTGTCGCAGGTGGACCCAGTGGTGCAGTGCGTCGGGCTGGTTGGGTTCGATGGTCAAGCTTCGGGTCAACCAGCCCAGAGCGTCGTGCAGTTGCTTTTGACTCTCCAGTACCCTCCCCAGGTGGTTAAAGGCCATGAGGACCAATGGTTTGTTTTCAGCAGGTTCAGGTGAGGTGTTGGTGGCCACCCAGCGCCACTCGTCCAGGGCCTGGTCAATCCGCTTCATGCGCTCAAACAGGGAGCCCAAGTTCAGGCGCGGTTGGGAAAATGTGGGGTGTATCTCTATGGACTTGCGGTATGCGGCCTCGGCGCCGGCGAAGTCGTCTAGGTTGGAGAGCGTGACCCCAAGATTGAAGTATCCAGCGTACGCGTACGGAGACTGGTTGCGGCTCAGCCAAGTTTGATACAACACGGCAGCCAGCGGCGCTTTGCCTCTTGCCTCCATTTGATTGGCGCAGTCAATCAGCTGCGCAAATTCCAGTTGTCCGTGCCATGCACGTTGTAAAACATCGACAAAGTTTTCTTCAAAGGTTGCCACGTAAGCCCCATGGATTTGATGTTGACGCCGGATTACAGCAAGGAATAGGCCGTTTTAAGCACCTAAAACCGGGCCTAAAGGCCTGTATTTGAAACATAAACTGCGGACAGGTCCCCGTAGTATTCCATGTGCAAACCAGTCCGATCCATTTCCCATGTACAAAACAATACTTTACCTTGCCATTGTCTTGTTGAGCGCGTGTTCTCAAACGTCGGAATTTGTGCGTCCAACACCTCCCGTTCCTGCGGCGTGGCCGGCCAGTGCGGTCATTTTGGGGAAAGACGATGCAGTTAAGACGCACTGGAGGACCTTCTTTACTGACCCACGCTTGCAGTCCTTGATATCGACAGCACTGGAAAATAGCCGTGATCTGCGAATCGCTGTGGCTCGGGTGGAGGAGGCGAGGGCGCAATTTGGGGGGGCGCGTGCGGATCGGCTTCCGACCTTGAACTTTGGCTCTGACTCCAGTGCTTCAGTGTTGTCTGGAACTTATGAGATTGACTTCTGGGGTCGCGTTGCTGGCATGACGGAGTCAGCACGAACCAACTTTTTGGCCACTGAAGAAGCCCGGCGTGCAGTCCACCTTTCGCTCATTGCGGATGTGGCGAGCACTTATTTCACATTGCTTCAAGTGGACGAGCTCATTGCACTCACCCGTTCCACGGTTGAGTTGCGTGAGCAGTCCTTGGCGTTGATTCGCAAGGGGAGGGACTTGGGCGGAACCTACGACTTTGAAGTGCAGCAGTCGTATGGAATCTTGCAGTCAACGCGCGGAACCCTTGCTGGGCATGAGCATCAGCGTGCCGTAACGGCAAATAAACTGGATTTCTTGGTGGGGCAAGTTGCGAACGCGCTTCCAACGGGAAGAAATCTCGATGAGCAAGGTCTTGAGTTGGACATCGCCCCGGGCATACCGTCCGACGTGTTGCTGCTGCGTCCGGATGTGATGTCAGCTGAGCAGCGCCTGAAAGCCGCCCACGCGAATGTTGGCGTGGCACGCACCGCGTTCTTCCCCAAAATATCGCTGTCCACGGGGTATGGCGCTGCAACCCAGGCCCTAACTTCCTTGGCGGGGGGCGGTGCTTGGTATTTTGTCCCGGTTTTGTCTGCCATGCCTTTGTTTGACAACGGTCGCACAGCCTCCGGTGTTGATGCGGCAGAAGCCAGAAAGGTCATTGCAGTGGCTGAATATGAAAAGACCATTCAGCAAGCGTTTCGGGAGGTGGCTGATTTATTGTCTTTGCGCGCATCCTTGACCAGCCAGTTGCGTGCGTCAGTCGCCAACAGCAATGCCCAAGAGGTGCGATTGCAAATTGCGCAGGTGCGCCACCGTGCTGGCCTTGTCAGCTATTTGGAGGTGTTGGACGCACAGCGGGAGGTCTTTTCTGCACAGCAGGCTAGCACCCAGTTCCGGCGCGCGCAGCTCGAATCCGCTGCCCAGCTGTACAAGGCCTTGGGTGGTGGAGAGTCCAGGACTGAGGTGTCGAAATTATGAATGCAAAGAATACATCCCGGGAGAAGCGTGCATTCCTCACTACCTTGAAGTCGGCGCGATTGGGCATTGTTGAGGCCCAGTATGAGGTTGGCTTGATGTTTGCCAATGGCCTTGGGGTAAGCCAGAGCCTTGAGCAAGCATTGCATTGGATTCGCCAGGCTGCTGGCAAGGGGCTTGCAGCCGCCCAGTACCTTCTGGCTACGCGTTACGCCGGGGGTGTGGCCATTGAACAAGATGACCACCAAGCATTCCTCTGGTTTCAAAGAGCGGCGGAACAAGGGCACTCCAAAGCCCACTACAGACTTGGAAAGCTCCACGCAAAAGCACACCCGGAAGCGGCACATGGTTGTTTGCTGCGCGCCGCAGAACTGGGGCTGGCAGAGGCCCAAATGGCTGTTGGCAACGCGTTCGCCAAGGGCATTGCTGTTCAGAAGGATGATCACCAAACCCTGCATTGGTACCAAATTGCGGCTGACCAGGGTTTTGCTGCGGCGCAGTGTGCCCTGGCTGGTTTGTATGCGAATGGGCAGGGCGTGGCGAAGGATATTGAAACAGCACTGTTATGGTACCGAATGGCCGCCCGACAACATTGGCCTGCGGCAAAGGTGGCTATGGAGTTGCTTGACGCAAGCGGAGTAGGGCGATCTGGCACCCAGGGGCGCGCTCGGAGAAAGTCTGTTGCTGTTGAGCGCCGTGGTGATTCGCAGGACTGGATTAATGCCGCTGAGCATGGTGATGCTGACTGCAAATACCACTTGGGGGTGATGTTCGAATTGGGCTTGGGTGTCCCTCAGGACGACCAACAGGCACATGAGTGGTTCCTGTTGGCGGCAAAACAGGGGGACGTCAGAGCGCAGTTGTCTTTGGCAAAGGTGTACGAAGGTAGGGGCGAGAGTGTTGCGGTGGAATGGTATTTGCGTGCCGCTGAACAGGGCAGCGGTGAGGCGCAATTTGCGCTTGGCAGGCTCTATTCATCGGGGCAAGGCGCACAACAAGACCCTTTGCAGGGTGTTTCCTGGTTTTTCAAAGCGGCACAGAGCAAAGATCCGCGTGCTTCGCTGACCCTGGGTCACATATTTAGCGGTGATTTGGATGGTTTGGCGGTCGCAAGCTTCCGTGAAGCGGCGGATCAGGGTATTGCAGAGGCTCAATTTATCTTGGCACAGCGCTACGCCAGTGGGCAAGGGGTCAGCTTGAACTTGCATGCAGCATTTGATTGGTGCCGATTGGCCGCTGAGCAAGGCTACGCGCCCGCGGAGTGCGCGCTGGGCTCCAAATATTTGAGTGGCCGCGGTATTGCCATGGACATCAGACAAGCGCTGGCGTGGTTTCATAAGGCGGCCGAACAGGGCGACATAAAAGCGCAGTGGAACCTTGGGTCCATTTACGCCGGTGGCGGTGATGGCGTGAAGAAAGACCTCCGCAAAGCATTTGTATGGTGCCAACGGGCTGCTGACGGTGGCTTTGTTGCCGCTCAGGCGACGCTGGGGGTGTTGTTCGCACGGATTAAGAATATGGAGCAAGCGGTGCTGTGGTGGGGCAAGGCAGCGGACCTGGGTGACCCGGAGGCGCAATACAACTTGGCACTTATGTACAGCAAAGGGCAGGGTGTTGCGCTGGATATGGAGCGAGCCTTCTACTGGTTCGCCGAGGCTGCAAACCAAGGGGTTCCCAGCGCACAGTGTCGTTTAGGTTTGATGTACGCAACCGGGGAGGCCGTGGCCCTGGATCTCGTTGAAGCGCACAAGTGGTTCATTATTTCAGGGGATGGCGGCCTTGAGGCTGGACGTTCTAACAGTGTTCGGTCGGATGCCCAGTTGGGATTAATGCAGGTCGCCGAAGCCAAACGCCGTGCGAAAGAGTGGCTAAAGCGCCTGCCGCGCAATTGAATTGAATAGGCGAAGTTCAACTCCGGTTCGAGCGATCTTTGGACTTGGCCCCCATCTCATGTCTGGTCCTACGTCATTTTTGTTAGACGCTGAATAGTGCCTCATTCCCGGTGGTTTTGGCTTGTTTGGTCATGCGACTTGTGAGATAACGTCCATCCGTGTGTAAGGTGATTTAAGTGTATGCGTGTTGATTCTTCAAATTTGCGCTTAAGTTTTTAGAAGAAATGACGTTTAAACGATACGGCTCTACTCCGTAAGTGCTTGTTTTCGCGCCTTTACTGTCGGTTTTTGCCGTCAACGGACCTGTAAATTGATATTTGTCCGGGTGTGCTTGGTAGACAATTGACGGACTAGGTTTAAGAGAAGCACTATTTGTGTGCTGATGGTTAAGTTTTAGGGGTTAAAAAATGGCAGCTTCAAATTTCATTCTTGGTAGTACTACAGCCCAAATCGCGGCGATGACTACTTTGCAGTTGAGTTTTTTGTCAACGGATGATGTTGCTGCCCTAAGCACTTCCCAGATCGGGGCATTCACAACAAGCAATGTTTCACTGTTTTCTACCGATCAAGTGCAGGCACTGTCGAGCAGTGCGGTGTCCGCCCTAAAAACCACGCAGATAAAGGCGCTGTCCACCGATCAGGTTGTTGCCTTGACTACGGCGCAGTTTTCACAGTTGAGTACGTCGACGATTGCAGCCCTTAGCACCGGGCAATTGGCGGCAATTGAGACGGCTGATATCGCTGTTCTTACATCAAGTCAGTTAGCCGTCTTAACGACAACTTCTGCGGTTCAGGCGTTAACAACAAATCAAATACAAGCGCTGTCTACTGCCACGATTGTGGGCCTAAAGACGTCCACGGTAGTAGCTCTAAATACAGCTCAAGTGCGCGCATTGACCACGGCCCAAATTGGGGTGGTCACCAGCAGCGGCATCGCCGCGCTGGCGTCCAACCAGGTACGGGCATTGAGCTCGGACCAAATCGTGGCGCTCTCCACGGCGCAGGTGCAAAACCTGACCACGGGCACACTGGGCATGCTCAGCACGGCGCAGATATTGGCGATCGAGACGACCGACATCCAGGCGCTGACCACCAAACAGCTCAACACGCTGTCCACGACCACCGTCAACGCTCTGGGCACCGACCAGATCCAGGCGCTGCAGACCAACCAGATCCAGGCGCTGACCACGGCCGGCATAGCCAGCTTGAGCACCAGCCAGTTGGCCGCCATTGAGACCAGCGACATTGCGGTCTTGACCACCGGCCAAGTCAAATCGCTGACCTCTGCGACCATCTCTGCCTTGGGCACCGACCAAGTGCAAGCCTTGCTGACCAGCCAGCTCAACGCCCTGAGCACGACCACGGTCAACGCTTTGTCCAGCAGCCAAGTCAGCACCCTGACCACCGCGCAGGTCTCGGGACTGAACACGGCCACCGTCAAGGCACTGAGCACCACGGGCGTGAACGCCCTGACCACCGACCAAATCAAGGTCGTCACCAGCGCGGGCATTGCGGCCCTGGCATCCAACCAGGTGCGCGCCCTGAGCTCCGACCAGATCGTGGCCTTGGAGACCAACCAGGTACAAAACCTGAGCACGGCCACGCTGAGCTACCTCAGCACGGCGCAGATCCAGGCGATCGAGACCCGTGACATCGCGGCCCTGACCACCAAACAAGTCAGCACGCTGAGCACGAGCACGGTCAACGCCTTGGGCACCGACCAGATCCAGGCGCTGGAGACCAACCAGATCCAGGCCCTGACCACGGCGGGCATTGCCGGCCTGAGCACGACCCAGTTGGCAGCCATCGAGACGCGCGACATAGCGGTCTTGACCACCAGCCAGGTGAAATCACTGACCTCGGCGACCATCTCTGCCTTGGGCACCGACCAAGTCCAGGCCTTGCTGACCAGCCAGCTCAATGCACTGAGCACCAGCACGGTCAACGCCTTGTCCAGTGACCAAGTCAGCACCCTGACCACCACCCAGGTATCGGGACTGAACACCGCCACCGTCAAGGCGTTGAGCACCACGGGCGTGAACGCCCTGACCACCGACCAAATCAAGGTCGTCACCAGCGCGGGCATTGCGGCCCTGGCATCCAACCAGGTGCGCGCCCTGAGCTCCGACCAGATCGTGGCCTTGGAGACCAACCAGGTACAAAACCTGAGCACGGCCACGCTGAGCTACCTCAGCACGGCGCAGATCCAGGCGATCGAGACCCGTGACATCGCGGCCCTGACCACCAAACAAGTCAGCACGCTGAGCACGAGCACGGTCAACGCCTTGGGCACCGACCAGATCCAGGCGCTGGAGACCAACCAGATCCAGGCCTTGAGTACTGGATCGTTCCTGGCTTTAAGTACTAGTCAGTTCGCCGCGATTGAAACTGCTGATTTGGTTGCGCTCACTACGAAGCAGATCACACTTATGACGACTGCTCAGGCAGATGCTTTGAGTACGTATCAGGTTCAGTCTCTGAATACCAATCAAATTCAGTCGCTGAATACGGCTGCCTATGCAGCGTTGGATGTTTCTACACCGATTATTTTGGATTTGAACGGTGATGGAGTAAGGACACTGAGCATTGCAGACGGGGTGAAATTTGATATTTTCGGAGACGGGCAAGCGGTCAATACCGGCTGGGTCAGCGGCGGTGACGGGCTATTGGTCTTGGACCGTAACCATGATGGCGCCATCAACGACGGATCGGAGCTGTTTGGCTCATCGACAAAGCTGGCCAATGGCGAGAGGGCATCTGATGGCTACGCAGCGCTGCGAGAGCTAGATACCAATAGCGACGGTGTCATTAGTAGTGCCGACGCGGCCTATGCTGACTTGCGCATATGGGTTGACAGTAATTCTGACGGCATCAGTGGAACGGGAGAAACCAAAACACTGGAGTCACTGGGAATTGCCTCGATCAATGTCAACGCTACCGTGGGCACGAATACCGACAATGGAAACATACTGGGGCTTACGTCCACCTACCAAACGACGGATGGACAAACGCACGCGGCGGCCGACGTCTGGTTCATTGCCGACAAGGATGGAGCCAACGCGAGTGCGGGAACGCTGGATGCTGCGATAGCGGCATTGAACATCACCAATGCGCCGACCGTGGCATCTAGCAGTGGTGACATTGCCTCACAAAATCAGTTAGAGCCGGTGCAATTGGCAGATGCGACCACGGTTGAAGTAAAGGATGATCTGCGCACCCGCGTTAGCAGTCTTGCGCAGGCGATGGGCTCATTTAGTGAAGGAGCCGGTGCGGTTGATACGCTGGCTGCGCCTAGCCTGAATGTTGCTGGCAACGTACCGTCGACTATTGGCGGGGCGGGATTGGCGGTAGGCGGTATGGTAGATGTGATGAAACAATTTGACTCCAATGGGAATCAGCTTGCCAGTCCTTTGGCCGCGACCCCGTCAACAACAACTGCATTGAAAATGCCAGGTGCGACCGATCCGGCAAATGGAGGTGTTTTGACCTCAGGTGGTGTATAGACAAGGAGTCTTTGGACTTGTGAGTTTGTGGTTTACGAAGAGGGGCTTAAAGGCCCCTCATTTCCTGAACTATGAAACCTTGCTGGGCTAATAAGATTCTTACCTATGTGGTTCTTTAACTACCTATTTGGAATATTGTTCGGCGATCAGAAGAGTCAGGTGGGTTCGAGTCTGCAGATAGGAGCAGGGACGGGGATAGTTTTGGGGACCTTGGACGTGCTGTCGTTAACTACGGCGCAGGTCGCGGCGCTTACGACCGCAGAGATCGCCACTTTGACAACGGCACAGATTGTTGCGTTAACGACAGAGCAAACAGCGGCATTGTCGACACAGTCCATCGTCGTATTATCGACAGAGCAAGTAGCAGCGTTCGAAACCGTAGATTTTGCGGCGATGACTACCGCGCAAATCCGAGCGCTGACCACTGTAGAGATTCAGGCCCTGACGTCTGATCAAGTTGTGGCTTTGACCACGCGCCAGGCGGTTGCGTTGTCGACCTCAGCAGTGGCAGCATTGACAACTGATCAAATAGTCTCACTCGAAACGCGGGATTTGGCGGCGCTGACCACGGTGCAGGTGGTTGCCATCACAACCAGGGATATTGCTGCCTTCACGTCCGACCAAGTGCTGGCCCTCACCTCGGCACAGTCTGCGGCCTTGACAACTGCGCAATCGGCTGCATTGCCAGTTGTTCCGTTTTCGATACCGCCATTGTCCACCGCGCAAATTGCAGCGTTGACAGTTGCGCAAGTAATGAGTCTGACAACGGATCAAATCGTATCGCTCTCGACCGCCCAAACCATGGCCTTAACGACAGCTGCAGTAATACTATTGAATACGGCACAAGTAGCTGCCTTTGAAACGCAAGACTTGAATGTGCTTACCACCGCACAGATTCACGCACTGACTTCAGCGCAGACGCAGGTCTTCAACACCGGGCAAACCTGTGCATTCACCTCAGATCAGATACCAGCATTCACCACTAGCGCATGGGCAGAACTATTGCCGGTCACTCCGATTATTTTGGATTTGAACGGTGATGGAGTAAGGACACTGAGCATTGCAGACGGGGTGAAATTTGATATTTTCGGAGACGGGCAAGCGGTCAATACCGGCTGGGTCAGCGGCGGTGACGGGTTATTGGTCTTGGACCGTAACCATGATGGCGCCATCAACGACGGATCGGAGCTGTTTGGCTCATCGACAAAGCTGGCCAATGGCGAGAGGGCATCTGATGGCTACGCAGCGCTGCGAGAGCTAGATACCAATAGCGACGGTGTCATTAGTAGTGCCGACGCGGCCTATGCTGACTTGCGCATATGGGTTGACAGTAATTCTGACGGCATCAGTGGAACGGGAGAAACCAAAACACTGGAGTCACTGGGAATTGCCTCGATCAATGTCAACGCTACCGTGGGCACGAATACCGACAATGGAAACATACTGGGGCTTACGTCCACCTACCAAACGACGGATGGACAAACGCACGCGGCGGCCGACGTCTGGTTCATTGCCGACAAGGATGGAGCCAACGCGAGTGCGGGAACGCTGGATGCTGCGATAGCGGCATTGAACATCACCAATGCGCCGACCGTGGCATCTAGCAGTGGTGACATTGCCTCACAAAATCAGTTAGAGCCGGTGCAATTGGCAGATGCGACCACGGTTGAAGTAAAGGATGATCTGCGCACCCGCGTTAGCAGTCTTGCGCAGGCGATGGGCTCATTTAGTGAAGGATCCGGTGTGATTGATACGCTGGCTGCGCCTAGCCTGAATGTTGCTGGCAACGTACCGTCGACTATTGGCGGGGCGGGATTGGCGGTAGGCGGTATGGCCGATGTGATGAAACAATTTGACTCCAATGGGAATCAGGTGCTTGCGTCTGTTGAGACAGCCGTTAGTTCATCGCAATCGCTTGCGAAACCAAATCTTCAAAGCGGCGCAACACAAGGGTATCTCGTGGTAACTGAAAGCTAGCCAATTAGGGCCAAATTTACCCTCATATGAGGCGATTAGCCGCCCTAGGCTCATGTTGAAATCAAACTCCCTAGTCGGGACTTTCAACAATGACAGATAGATTCCCCCATACCACCATTCAGTGCATTGCTGCCCTTGCGCAGCACCATCGCCTGGCGATTAATCCTGAGCGATTGATAGAAGACTATGCGCTAGGAGCGGAGGAGCCAGGCGCAGCCACCGTGCTGCGAATTTCTGCGGAAATCGGGATGAAGGCCAAGGCGGATAAATTTACCTGGGAGACACTTCAGGCGCAGGGAGGCGTGTTTCCGTTGATCGCACGAATGAGCGATGGCAACTGCGTAATTGTTATGGCAGCCTCCACCAAAGATGGTGGCCAAGTGGCGGTTTTGAACCCCCTTGCAGATAACGCCACAGAAGTGTTAATCATTGACCGTGAAAAATTTTGCAATCAGTGGAAGGGTGAAGTCTTCTTGATGAAGCGGATTCACGCCCTGGCGGAAGAAAACCAGCCATTCGGTTTCCGTTGGTTCATTCCTGAAATACTCAAACAAAAATCTGCATTCAGGGATCTCGCGATTACAGCTTTCGCCATGCATTTTCTTGGGCTGGCGTCTCCGATGTTCTTTCAATTGGTGATCGACAAGGTGTTGGTTCACCAAAGTCAATCGACACTTTGGGTTTTGGGCGTTGGCGTGATTGCCGCGTTGGTATTTGAGTCGATATTTGCCTCGTTGCGCTCAATAGTCACCTTGTCGGCTTCCAATAAGATCGACATGAGTCTGACACGGCGCACATTCGGGCATCTCCTGTCGCTTCCTATTGACTATTTCGAAATGACGACTGCCGGAATCGTTACACGCAATATTCAACAGGTGGAGAAGATTCGGGCATTTCTGACTGGGCGTGTTTTTTCGTCGGCTATTGATGCAACATCGCTGTTCATTTTTATGCCGATTTTATTTATGTATTCGGTGAAACTGGCACTGGTCGTACTGGTGTTCACAGTGCTGATTGCGGGCATCATTATGGCGCTCGTTCCCGTATACAAACGCCGTTTGAAGGACTTGAACGTGGCTGAGGGTGCGCGCCAGTCAATGATGATTGAAACCATTCATGGCATGAGAACCGTCAAAGCCCTGGCGATAGAGCCGGTCCAGCGGCGTTTATGGGACCAACGGTCAGCAAACTCCATCAACATGCATTTTAGAGTTGGAAAACTCGCAATTGCGGCAAATGCTGTGACCGATTTTTTGGGCAAGCTGCTGCCCGTTGTGATTATCACGATGGGCGCGCAGGAGGTCTTTGATCAAAATCTGTCGGTGGGCGCGTTGATCGGTTTTCAGATGATATCTGGTCGTGTAAGTGGCCCACTCATGGCCATCGTCGGGTTGGTGAATGATTACCAAGACACTGCCATGGCCGTTGACATGCTGGGGGATATCATGAATCGGCCTAGCGAAGGCCGTGCTAGTGCTGGTGGATTGCGGCCTGTCTTGGCGGGTGAAATATCTTTTGATGAAGTAACTTTCCGTTACCCCGGATCCAGTGCGGCAGCCTTGGATAGAGCCAGTTTGACCATTCCAGCTGGTGCTGTTGTCGGTATCGTTGGACGCAGTGGATCGGGTAAGACCACTCTTACCAAAATAATTCAAGGCCTTTACAGCGTTCAAGAGGGCGTCGTCCGATTCGATAGAACCGATGCGCGCGAGATTGAGCTGGCACACCTGAGGCGACAAATTGGTGTGGTTCTACAAGAAAATTTCATGTTTCGTGGCTCGGTTCGTGACAACATAGCCGCCGGTAAACAAGATGCGAGTTTTGAGGAAATTGTTGCTGCGGCAGAAGCCTCGGGTGCAGCCGAGTTCATTGAAAAAATGCCCCAAGGCTACAACACCATGCTTGAGGAGGGTGCAACCAACCTGTCGGGTGGGCAGAAACAAAGGCTATCAATCGCGCGCACGCTGATAACTAAGCCGAGGATTTTGGTTTTGGACGAGGCAGCAAGCGCGTTGGACCCGGAGAGCGAAGCAATATTCATCCGTAATTTGTCCAAGATTGCAGTCGGGCGAACTGTCGTCATGATTTCTCACCGCTTGTCAACGCTGGTGAATGCGCATGCCATACTTGTGATGCAGCAAGGTAAGCTCGTGGATAGCGGAAAACACTCGGAGCTGCTTACCCGGTGTGAAACCTACCAGCAACTTTGGAACCAGCAGACAAGTCATCTATGAGCAAGTGGAAATTTCTGGGAATTGGCACAGGTTCTAAAGGCAAGACCGCCATAGAGTATCTGCCAGATGCCGATGAAATTGAACGTAGCCCGCTGCCACGGTTTGCACAGTTCACCATGCATGTTTTGTTAATTGCGCTCGCGACATTTGGGGCATGGGCGTACTTTTCCGAGTTGGACAAAGTGGTTACCGCCAAGGGAAGCCTAATTAACCCATTGCCCAATATTGTTGTGCAGCCGTTGGATTCTGGAATCATAAAAAGCGTTGATGTTCGCGTAGGGCAGGTTGTGAAAAAGGGGGATACCCTAGCGACGCTTGACGCTACTTTCATACAAGCGGATGAAAATCAACTTCGATTGCGGTTAAACAGCTTGGAAACACAAGCGAATGGGCTTGCTCAGGAGATCTCAGGGACGCTGGGGTCAGCCTCAGCAGGTGTCTCTGAGGATGATCAATTGCAAGCGAGTCTATTGATTGAAAGACGCGCAAATTTCAAAGCTCAGCAAAGCAAACTGTTTGAAATGGCGGCAAAACTGAGGGCGGCGCTCAATACCAATAGACGTGACCAAAAATTTGTTATGTCGCGGCTCAGGTCACTGAAAGAACTCGAAGCTACACAGGAAAAACTGGTATCACAAAAATACGGAGCCCCCATTCAACTATTAGAAGCGCAGTTGAGGAGCAAAGATGTGGAGCGTGATTTGGAGTCCGCTACGAATCGAGAACAGGAAATATTGCGTGAACTGGCCGCGGTTGAGTCAGAAAAAACTGCATTTGAAAAAAATTGGCGACAAAAGTCAATGGAGGAGTTGCTTGCTGTTTCCAGAGAACGAGATGCACTAAAAGAGCAGTTGCAAAAGGCGGACAAACGCAGCAAATTAGTAACATTGACTTCTCCTATGGATGCAGTTGTTCTCAGTATTCTGAAACTGTCACCAGGATCCATCGTCAGAGAGGCCGAGACGTTTTTCACCTTAGTCCCGCTCAATGTGGCGCTCGAGGTGGAGGTGCACATCGACCCGCAGGACATCGGCTATATCAAAATCGGCCATCCGGTACGACTAAAGCTGGATTCCTTTCCATTCCAAAGACACGGCTCGCTCGACGCCACAGTTCGCACACTCAGTGAAGATGCGTTCCGCCGCGATGCGTCTAGTAACTCAGCACTTGATGTGTACTATTTGTCACGCATTACACTCGGCGAAACGCAACTGAAAAACATGATTGAAAGCGCGCGCCTTTTGCCTGGAATGACTTTGACTGCCGAAATTGTGGTGGGCCAACGGTCGGTTATTTCATATCTTGCCTGGCCATTGATGAGGGGATTAGGCGAGGCGGCGCATGAGCCTTGAGTTTTTTTACTGTCGAGTGGTTGCCAATTCAATTTTTCGGCCCTTATTTTTTCAAATTGCACTGACAACACGAAGAGGCAGGTGAATTGAATGCCAGAAGAACTAAGCCAAGGGACAAATACCCCCATCTATGTTACGCAACCCCATCTTCCCCCGCTAGAAGAGTTCATTCCCTACTTACAAAAAATTTGGGATAGCAAAATTCTTACCAACGGCGGGCCGTTCCACAAGCAATTGGAGCAGGCGCTTTGTGAGTATCTTGGCGTCAAGCACCTTTCGCTATTCACCAATGCGACTATTGCATTGGTCACCGCCTTGCAGGCACTGCGCATCAGCGGCGAAGTCATCACCACGCCCTATTCATTTGTGGCAACCGCACACTCATTGCTGTGGAACGGTATAAAGCCGGTCTTTGTAGATATTGACCCACAGACTTTGAATTTGGATCCATCCAAAATCGAGGCGGCCATTACGTCCTCCACCACAGCCATCATGCCTGTGCATTGCTACGGCCATCCTTGCGATGTAGAGGCAATACAAAGGATCGCCGAAAACTACAACCTAAAAGTGATTTATGACGCGGCCCATGCCTTTGGCGTGCAAGACGCGGGAGGGAGCATCCTGCGTCATGGAGATTTGTCGGTATTGAGTTTCCATGCTACCAAGGTGTTCAACACCTTTGAAGGCGGTGCCATCATCTGCCCGGATGCCAAAACCAAACAGCACATTGATCATTTGAAAAACTTTGGTTTTGTCAATGAGACCACCGTGGTGGCAGCCGGCATCAACGGGAAGATGAGTGAAATCAATGCCGCGTTTGGTATGCTACAGCTGCAATACATTGAGCAAGCGCTGGTACGACGCAAGGAAATTGATGCTGCCTATCGAGTAGCCCTAGCAGATGTGCCGGGCATCCAGTGCCTGGGAGATGCGTGTGAGAAAGTTGCGAATTACGCTTACTTTCCTATATTGGTGCAGTCGGATTATCGATTGAGTCGGGATGCGCTGTATGAAAATCTCAAATCCCAGGGTATACATGCCAGACGTTATTTCTATCCTCTGATTTCGGATTTCTCCATGTATCGGGAGTTGCCTTCCGCCCGGCTTGAGAATTTGCCTGTCAGCGTAAACGCGGCGAAACAGGTACTTTGCCTTCCAATTTTCCCATCGCTATCGAAAGAATCGATGGAGGGAATCATTAGGGTGTTGTCGCTGAACCCCAATTGGTAATCTGAAAGCGAGTTACCTAGCACTCGAAAACTGTAGTTCTTAAGCCTTATGCTGCGATTGCTCAAAATGCGCAACATTGTGAATTCAACAGCTTCAATAGTCATCTGTTAAGGTTGAAAATTAAAGCTAAGGCGGTCAAGCTCAAAACTCACGATGCAAAATGAAACTGTCGATCATGCAACCCTATTTTTTCCCCTATATTGGGTATTTTCAACTCATCTCAGCAACGAATCAATTTGTCATTTATGACAACATTAAATATACAAAAAAAGGTTGGATCAACCGAAATCGGTTTCTTCTCAACAGTGGAAGCGCCACCTTTTCCATTCCCTTGACTCGTGATTCTGACTTTCTTGACATTCGCGACCGCCGTATCTCATCAGAATATCGGCGCGAAAAATTAATAAGGAAACTTGAAGCCGCTTATCAGTACGCCCCCCAGTTTGAATCGACCTTTCCACTGATTTTAGAAATTATAAATAACAGTTCAGATAGTCTATTCGAATATGTAAAAAACTCTGTGCAAAGGTTATGCCATCATCTGGATATTGACACAAAGATTGTTATTTCCTCTCAAGTGATGATCGATCATCAGTTAAAAAGTAAAGAAAAAATACTGGCACTCTGCCAGAAGTTGGGCGCCGACGAATATATCAACTCAATTGGCGGCCTTGACCTCTACTCCTTCGAAGCCTTTCAGGCCTCTGGCGTCACCCTAAAATTTATCAAAACCAAACCGATTCAATATCCTCAATTCGAAAAAGATTTTATCCCCAGTCTATCTATTATTGATGTGTTGATGTTCAACCCACTGAGTCAAGTCAAACAATGGGTTCGGGTTGATTACGACCTGATTTAAGAAACCATCCAAAATACTAACGAGAACTACTCCCCGTGAATCACAGACAACACAACAAGTTCGACCACGACCTACACGCCCGATCCAAAGAGGAAAACGATTTCTGGGGGCAAATCCGCAGAACGGTTAACGGTCAGCCCGTCGATGAGGAGCAGGTAGCCATGATCGTAGACCGTATCCATGCCAAACTCGCCATCCAGGAGGGAGATTTCCTGCTGGATTTGGCATGCGGCAATGGAGCCCTGTCCAGTCGCTTGTTTCCAGCATTGACCGGATATCATGGTGTAGATTTTTCCGCTAGGCTCGTCGAAATAGCCTGCAAACACTTTGCGACAGCACCTAAGGTATCCTTCTCCCATAGTGACGCATCAGAATATATCGCCTCAGAAGCCCATCCCGAGCGATTCACAAAAATGTTGTGCTACGGGAGTTTTTCCTATTTCCGGCAGGAAGACGCTGCCAATGTACTGTGCCAACTCAATAATCGATTCAAAAATGTAAGCAAGGCGTTCATTGGCAACCTCCCAGACAAAAATTTGGCGGAGAAATTTTATGGCGCGAATAGGCCTAACTTTTCCGAATTGCTGGATAACGAATCCCCTATCGGCATTTGGCGCAGTCCTGATGAGTTCATTACGCTGGCAAATGCCTATGGCTGGAACGCCGAAGTTAGTGTCATGCCGGAAAAATACTACGCGGCGCATTATCGCTATGATATTCTGCTGACACGTTAAATCCAACCCTCACCATGTCCCGCGACATCGAAATGAGCAGGATCGAAAACTTAGCACTATTTGGTGGACGACCCCTGTTCGATGGCCCTAAACCCACCTCTAATCTGGTGCGTCCAGAAGCTGAGCGATTCTTTCACTATGTGGACCGTATGGGGGAACAGGACGGCGATTCCTTGCTAGAAGAGCTTGAGCAGCGTTTGGCTGCCATGCACGCAGTCAGTTACTGTGTCGCTCTTAACAGCGGATTCTGGGCACTCGCCCTCTTGATTGATGCACTGCACATTCCAGGCCGAAAGCAAGTCGTCCTTCCATCTCTCACCTATCGCCGCATGGCGGATATCGTCGCCTGGGTCGGACTAACTCCCCATTTTTGCGACATCGATAGACGAACATTGGCCAACAGCGCCAAAACAGTTGCCACCTGCCTTAACGACAACACAGCTTTGATTATCGGCGTGCACCCGGTCGGCAGCCACTGCGATATCGATGGTCTTATGGGTTTGGCTAAGGCAAATGGTGTTGCAGTAATTTTTGATAGCGTCGAGTCGACGCACGAACTTTACAAAGGTAGGCGCATTGGTGCTTTTGGCGACGCGGAACTATTTTCTTTGGGCGCTAGTAAGCTCATCAACGGTTTCGAAGGCGGCTACATCACCACAAATAGTCCACGGTTGGCCGCTGATCTGCGCAGAAAGCGCAATGGCCACGGCACAGGTCTCTCCCTTTCTGTAGCTTTGCCAGACATTCACATTGCCATGGCGTTGGCCAGCTTGGATGGATTACAGGATCAACTCAAACGCAATCTTGCCCGTTTTGACAGGTATCGTAAAGAACTTGCGGATATCCCGGAGCTCCGGCTTATTGAACAGGATCCGGCCGCAGAACCAAGCCACAAAAACATCGTAATCGAAGTTTTGGACGAATGGCCGCTCTCCCGCGATCAGACTTTGCGTCTGCTCAATGCCGAAAATATTCTTGCCCGAGCTTATTACGCGCCACCCCTGACTCAAAGACCTATGTCCTACGATTACATCGCTTCCCCCATGCCCAATACGGACTGGGTGGCGCAAAGATTCATCTCCCTACCTTGCGGTCATCTAGTAACACTGGATGACATTGGCTTGATCACTTCGTATTTCCGCCATCTCAAGCGCTATGCAGGGGGCATTCTGGCTCGTATAAGTTTAGACCCACTTGCTGCCGATTCACAATGAACCATGACCTCCCTAGCGCCATGGAACTGTCCTGTGGACAGCAGAATCACCCCGATTCGGATGCTGTCCGAAGTTATTTTAATGGCATATTCGAACGCCAGTACTACACGGAGTCCGGCCCACTCGTACGCCGCTTGGAGACTGAAATCGGCCAGCGACTGGGCGTCCCGCACATTGTTTGCGTGTCCAACCCGGCTGTGGCTTGGATCATGCTCTTGGAAACCGGATTGGTCTCGCGTCGCCTGATCCTCCCGGCGACTGCACCGCTGCCACTTCTTGAAGCCATACGATTGATAGGATGCCCCCACCGCCTCTTCGACGTTACTTCAGATTATGGTTATCGTGTGCAACGTACAGATGTCAATGCCTATCTACATGAAGGCTTTGATGCCATCATTGGAGTTAACTCTTGGGGGGGGGCGTGCGACATCCCCGGTCTAGTTCAACTGGCAGAAGAACACGACATTTCGGTGTATTTCGATTCGACGGATGCCTTTGCATGTCACGTGCAGCAAGGAACCTTAGGCGCATTGGGCCGGGCGGAGGTTTTCGCTTTCGATGTTCAGTGCCTAATTCACGGCGCGGGCAGCGCGTGCATTTGCACCCATGACGAAGAATTGGCCGACCGCCTACGCTGTATGCGCAGTAGCGGCGGTGTGATTCGAAAGGTTCCGGTTAGCAAGACCGTCAATGGTCGTATGTCCGAAGCCCAAGCCGCGTACGCTCTTATCGGTCTTGAGCGCATTGACTCCCTGATTTCCCGAAATCGGGAACAACACAGCCTGTACGAGCAGGCCCTTTCTCCCTTGCCGGGCATTTCCTTCATTTCCTCGAAGGGAGTGACGATATCTAACTACCAACAAGCTGTGATCACACTTGATGATGAGATCAAGCGGAATGCACTACTTACCCACCTACGTCGTTTGGGTTATGAGGCGACAGCGCTTCGGTTCGACGCAAACTCGGTTGCCTTTCGGCGTCACTCTGGACTCAATCGTCTTCAGAGCACAGGATTGGCGCTGCCACTAGGTAGCCTCGTGGAAGCTGCCGACATTCGGATAATTTGTGACGCCATAACCACCTTTTTGGCACCACATCCACTGAATCCCGCCGGAAATTCAGGATGCGCCAACCTTTGAGAAGATGGTGATATGAACAATTTCCAAACCATTTTTTCTCCGAAGCCTGTGAAATACGCAGTTTGCATGGTTCGCGCGCGCCATGGGGAGTACCCATCCCTTTGGGCTGCGGTCGAATGTATTGCCACCCCGATTGACCGTGTATCTTCGCGGTTGCTTAATTGGTTCAATCCACAAAAAGGCGACGCCGGTGTGCATGATGGCAACACCTGAGAAGAGTGTGACCACATCAAAGGCCTTGAGCGAGATGTCAAGAAATTGCGTTTTATCATCGAAACCGTGAAACTGATCGGCGTTTTTTTCTCGACGACCCAAGAATTGAAGGATTTGGTGGGCAAGAAACGAAACACCTGCAGGGTCGAGCAGATTTGCACCCTGTTGTAGGACAACGCCAACGTGAATCACGCTATGCGCACGCCAAGACTCCACGAAAACCGGGGCGATTCAGCAACTCAAAAAGGATACTTATGCGTGATCAAATTCCAACGGAAAGCCCAGAGATTAATACCTGCAATGGCTCACACAGAACTGATAATTTGATCAAAGAATTGGTTAGTTGCGATGAAATTTTTACATATCCATTATCGCTTTTTACTAATGAAAACTTCGATAAAACCATTGCGCTCCTTGCAAGCGGAGAAATACCCCTTCCAGCTTGTAGTCCGCTCGCAGACTACAAGGAAGATCTAAGTGTAGTATTGCCCGCATATAATCATGAACGCACTATACGCGATGCGTTAAACAGTATATTGATGCAGGAAACCTCATATAAATATGTTGTTTACTGTTTGAATGATGCATCAACTGATGGGACGGAGGATATTATTTCTGAATATGTGAATAGATATCCGGGGGTTGTGGTTAAGTTCGGAAGTTTAGTAAATCAAGGTAGTGGTAAGGGATCTATTTACCATAATAAGCCAGACGTAAATGGAAAGTATTGGTGCATTCTTGAGGGGGATGATTTTTGGATCGAAAAGAAGAAAATTCAGCAGCAGATCGATTTCTTAAATTCACAATCCGATTTTGTTGGATGTGGTTCATTTACAGTTGTTAAAAATGAAATCTCAGGGGAGATTTCCGCCATGCGTCCTCAGCCGACAGAATGGAATATTTTTCACCTATTGAATAACGGAACATACGTTCACCCTTCTAGTATTATCTGGAGAAACATTTATAAGGGAAAAGGTTTTTTCCTGCCGCCATTCTTTAGAAATCCTATGTCTAAAGGGGATTCGTATTTGACACATCTTATGTTGTGTTCTGGGAAAAATATGAAAATATTCCCTGAATTTTGGAGCTGCTACCGATACACAGGGACTGGAATTTGGTCAACCAAAACACCCGAAGAGCAGGCGAATTTAAACAAAGAGTTATTAGAAAATATTGACTCATCAATACGAGAGCGGTTGACTTTGCTTCTTAAGTTTCAGAAAGTTATTGACTTTATTCCTCGATCTACAATTTAACTTGTTTGGCATGTGAAATATAGCTAAAGCATTTCGTTTTGACGGCGCAAGACGTTAAATGCACTGTAAACAGACTCGATATGAGGCTGCATTTAAGATTACGCAATTGGTTTCTAGGCATCTCACTCACAGGGGTGACTAGAGACGAATTGTAGGAAAATATTTCTGCGATCTGCAGGTGTCTTTAGATGTCAACACGAAAGGATTTTCATGTCAAGTAACATTACAGGCATACTTTGTTGCTACAACTCTGAATCTTTCATTGAAAAAACGCTCGACTCAATTCTCAATCAAACGGTCCCTCTTGAATGCCTAGTGATCGTCAATGACTTCAGTACTGATTCAACAGAAATTGAATTGGAAAAATATTTGACATCGCAGAAGCGATCTATTCCAAATATTAAAATCATTAAAAACCCATGCAACATGGGAATTTCCATGTCTTATAATATTGGTCTTAAAGCATGCGAATCACGTTATAGTTTGTTGCTGAGTCATGATGACATTAACGCGCCGCACAGGGTGGCTGCAACGGCAGAAGCCTTCTCACAAGGCGCATCCATTGTATGTTCGTACATGAACGTGTCAGATAATTCCACAGAAATTCAACCACCTGAGAATCCTGAAAAATTGGCGTTGACGTTGGGTCTTGTAAACAAAATACCTGCGCCCTCTGTGGGATTTGATGTACAGGCAATGAAAATGCGCAATCTTTATTTTAATCCACAATGTGATTATGCTGAAGACTACGATTTGTGGTGTCAATGCATACTAAAAGGGCTTAAATTCTTCGTCATTCCTGATGCACTTGTCAGTTACACGCGGCATGATCGTCAAGTATCAAAGAACAAAATTGAAGAGCTGAAATGTGTCGCTGAAAAAGTGCGAATTAACTACCTACGATCTTTGTTTCCATTCCAACTTGAAGCTCAAAGCGAGACGTTATTGAAAATAGTTTTTCTTGAACCTCACTTAATAAGTTCCATTGATCCGGGTTTCATTGACTACCTATGCAAAGCGATGGACGCTGTCCCTGCGCACCCCAGTATCCGCTCGGTTTACGATGAGCTCAAATTGGTCTTGACTGGGCGTTAGTAATAGAATCCCGTGGCTCGTTGCGAATTCTTATCTCCCTTGGTCATATCGATCGACTAATGGGTCGTACTCTTGGGTTGACTTGTATGTTCCGTGTGTAGTCATGAACATTTGACGCGCAAAAACGGGTCCTGGACCTGTATATGGCGGTGCCCAACGGTGTTGGGGAATGAAATAATGACTTGGCCATACGCGCAACTCCGCATCTTGCGGGCGTCGCTTGTGATATTCATATGTTAGGCGCATGGTTGCCAATGCTCGCCAAGCCTGTAGAGTGTCACATTGTGGCTGAGTGGCAATCCCCTCAATTATCGATTTTATAATGGGATTTCCTTTCTCGGCATATATATAGCCCGTCGCAAGACGACCTGGCAAGGCTTGCTCTGACTCGCAACATACTGCCATTTGAGTGCCCTCAAACAGCCAATCTTCCAAGGGTCTAACGCACGGGCCATCTGCGTCCACGCCAAAACCACCTTCGTCATAGAGTGCCTCCCACCGCATAATGTCGGCGACCCCGTTGAACTCATTGATGGCCCAGCGGTGCTGCAATTGTGTTCGCAATACCCAAGAATAATCGTTATATTCCCTATTACCCCAGACCTTGACTAGCCAGCTAGGATTGAAATCTCGCCATGTTTGTATATAGGCCTCTGGACACTTCGTTTCATCGCCAACCCAGACTATGTGAATAGTTTTATTCATCGTGCAGTACTCATATCCGAGATCAGCTGCTCGTGCGCAATCGGTGGATGAACTGTGGCAATAGATATCAGTGGCTCCGCCATAAATCGGTCGGCAAAGCAGTAACCATCTCTAAAGGCACTTTGAATTAAACTTAGTGCAGCATGCGGCTTTATCGCGTATCCAAATGTCGTGCTCATGGATACACTCCCAGGGAAATCAAACGGTTCAAACCCCATGCGATATACGCTATTTTCTTGAATAGGTGCGTAGCGATCGTTGACCGCAGCCTCCGCCCATTCATGTGCGCGCAAATAGGAGCCGTAGCAATTGAGATGCAGTACATCTGCAAAGTTAGGGTTGTCCCAATCACGAAGGAACAGCGCATTGTGTTCTGCCACTATGATTGGTTCATTTGCCTGCACACATATATTCCACAGCGCAATGTGGGATGCAATGCGCCCTACAACCTCAAGGCTGTGAGCAGGGTATCCTTGGCGCAGTTTAATATTATTGTTGGTTAAAAGCTGTGCGCCGGTGTTGGCATCATATGCTGAAAATATCTCAGGTTGATAGCCCGAGTTGTAAATTGCAGAGTCTAGCGTCAACTGGGCCATAGCCTTGGAGTGATTATTTTCCATTGATGTAATAATATGCACTCTCATGATATTCTAATTTTTTATTTGTTTGAATTGATGTGACAAGGTTGATATTTGCAAAAATTTATTTTACTTTTCGGTAAATTAATCTAATTATTCCTGCACTCTTGGCGTAGATGCCGTCCTATGGAAGTGCGTACTATGTCTGAATATGTTTTAATATCTAAAACACGTTGCCCCAGTCTTAATAATATTGGGAAGGACTCTTCGACAACCTGCAGGGCGATATCTTTGCTCGAAAATGCGCATAGCAATGAAAAAAATTCAGCCAAATGCCCTGCTGATGCACCACCCAGAAGGGCGCTGATGTATTTTCGTTTAATTATCAAATCTCTCTCATACTGCATTTGACGCTTTTCTTGACCTACCTGGCCGGCATGTTGCCTATATAACGTTAATGGTTCTTGTAGATTGGTGTAGTTTTTACCGAGTAGTGCACCGCGACACCACAAGTCATAGTCTTCGGCAAAATCTAAGCGGGTATCGAAATGACCCACATCATCAAAAAAACTTTTCCGAAACATGGATGCACCGTGCGACATGGAGCAATATTGAATCAAGGCTGTCTTAATGGCCGCATCATCTTGGGGCTTTGCCAAAATACGGTTGGGTTGATCTGTGGACTCATAAAATAATTCCATCCAGGTGCTGCAGACATCCACTGAAGAGTTTTGCTCCAAAAACGTCCATTGTTTCTCCAGCCGGTCTGGTCGAGCGATATCGTCGGCATCTAGCCGAGCAATATAGGGGCTCTGAATTTTGGAGAGGCCCGCGTTCAAGGCCCCCGCAACACCCTGGCTATTTGCCATACTCAATGGCTCAATGGCGATGCTGTTTTGAAAACTTCGAGCGATTGCCATTGTGTTGTCGGTGGAGCCATCGTCTACCAAGAGCACGTCGAAGTTTTTCAGCGTCTGTCGTGCCAAACTGTCCAATGTTTCAGCCAAGGTGGCTTGTGCGTTGCGTGCCGGAATCAGCACGGTGATTGATGTGTCCGATTTCATTTTCAGCAGTCTGTCAGTGGTGACGCGATACCTGCGCCAGCCATCAAGGATTGCCGAGCCTGGCGCGCTTCCTCATTCAATGCTGGATGGCGCTTGTAAAGCATAAGCATGGCTTGTGCGATCAAGTCATCCCGTGTGTTGCCGCGTCGCATGTTTTCTGGTGCGTTGGCCTGACTTTTATGGATGTTCACGGAGTTGATGGGCAGGTGTACCAGGTCGTTCAGCTTCAGGCACGCCAACAAAAAGTCCCAATCCTCGTAGATATCCATCTCTGTGTCGTAACTCATATCGGATAGCACGTCGGCTCGATATAGTAGACAACTGTTAGGTATTCGGTTGCGCACAAAAACGCTATCCTTAGTAGCGTCGGCAATCGAAACGGTGTCCGATGACAGGTGCTGCGGAGGTTCAACCGTGCGGTCCTCATACTGAACTTTAAAGTCACAAAAAAGCAGTGCTGGCGAGTTGCTCTCGAGGGACATGGCCAATGACTGCAGGTGACCGGGCTCCAGGGTGTCGTCGTCGTCCAGAAACATCACGTAACGAGAGTTTGTCAACTTCATCGCCATGTTGCGGCTTTCTGCGGGACCACTAACCCCGCTGCGCACAATGTAGGTATAACGGCCTTTCAAAGCCGATAAGTCCTCGTAAGGTGGGATATAGGCCGCCGCGTCATCCACCACAATTACATGAAAGTTGGAGTAGCTTTGTGCAATTAGCGACTTCAGCGTGCGGCTCAACAGCGTAGGACGATTGTGGGTGGGGACAATAATGGTGAACACGTTACGAGACCTTTACGAGTCTGGGCGGAGTTGCCACGCGAATGATGCGATGTGATGCTGATGCGGTGAGCTGTGAGAATCTATTTGTGCCAATGGATAAGCTATGATCGTACTCCAAATCGCTATTTATTTGATAGCTGCTTGCGCATATGATACGCGGGCTAGAGGCCTATTTGATACATATTTTTGTCTAAAAATGCGCAAATGCGTTCCTCTCGGCCATCCTGCCAGTATCCAGAAAGATTGGGCGTACGGCGGCAAGTCATGCGGGCTAAAAGCCCTGCTATTCTTGGCTTCTAGCATCCCCGCGGCCAGGTAGGCTCTCATCCCATGAGTGGGCTCCTTAGCACCAATTGACAGGTATCGTACTTAACGGGTCTGCATCGACAATGAATCAAATATTGGACACCAATCAGACGCTATGGGTACAGGGGTGGACGGGGATCAACCACTCCTATGCAATGGTCAACCAGTACCAGCTGCTGGCATTGGCAAAGAATACCAGTATCAATTTGCGTTATTCAGAGCTGCCGGTAAGCGACGGCAGATGGTCCAAGGAAAACGTTGGTGCAGGGTTCAGCCACGATGAGCAGTTGCTTTTGTCCAATTTGCAGCAATACCAAAACGAAAAGGCGTCTGCTATTTACAGAATACACACGCCCAACACGCTGGAGCAGTCTTGGTGCAAGGTCATTACTTTTTTGGTGACCGAGTTTGGACTGGATGCCAAGTGCTTCGTTGCTGGCGTAGACATCAAATCGTATATTGCCAACGATAACTTGGTCGCTACTCCGTCGAATTGGAGCCGTGATCGAATTGTTGAATATGGCTTTGACGCGGACAAAGTGTTTGTTGTTCCCCATGGCGTGGACCGCGAGAAGTTCTATCCATTCAGCCCAGCAGAGCGACTCGCTGCGCGCACTGCGCTGGGCTACGGTGACCAAGATGTTGTGTTTTTAAACGTCGGTGGTCCCATTTGGAATAAAGGTTTGGATTTATTGTTCGAAGCCTTTTTTGCTGTGAGGCAAAAGCACAAAAACGCGAGGCTCATTGTCAAAGACCAGCAAGCGCTGTATGGCTTGTCGGCCGTGACCATGATTCAGAAGATGGTGGCAGACGGGAAAATAGTCTTGGACAATGATGATGTCGCTTCTATAAGAGTTATTCCTGCAACCTTGAGTATTGAACAACTCAGGCAACTCTATGGCATAGCTGATTACTATGTCTCACCTTATCGAGCTGAAGGGTTTAACCTGCCGGTAATCGAAGCTATTGCATGCGGAACCAAAGTGATAGTTACCGACGGAGGTTCTACGGATGATTTTTGCGATGAATACACGGCGATAAAGATACCGAGTGTCAAACACGTCAACGTAACGGTGCATGGCCATTTCATAGGCGCTTATTTGCAGCCCAATTTAGAGGCGCTGATTCAAATCATGGAAGATGGAGTCAGTGCGTCAGGTGTCAGTCCCTATTCATTGAAATTTGGTCGTCTTGATATGTTAGAAATGTATACATGGAAGCGGGCCGCGAGCTTGATTGCCGCGCTTATGTGATGCAGGCTCATACATGCCATCATGAACATGCAGGAGTGATGAAGATGCCCAACGCGCTACTCATTGGTGAAAGCCATGCCATCGTCATGGCTAGGCACTACGGGGCATTTGCCTCGAACTGGGAGGCCATAAAAGTCGGCTTTGCCGCCACCACTACACTCAGTGAGGTTCCGTTTGGCCACCTGCTGATCACCCACTCATCCAAACAGTTCTTTCAGCAGATATCGCACAAAGGGCAGGCTTACCTGCAGATCAACCCGCAGTATTTAACGCCTTTGCAGCAGGTTCTTGCAAACACGGATGCTGTGTACCTGCTTCTGGGGGGCAACGAACACAACTCCCTGTTCTTTCAGACCCATGTTCAGCCCTTTGATTTTTTTCATCCGCACTACCCGGAAGCGCTGCTGCCGGGCAGGCAATTGGTCCCCCTGGAGACCCTGCGCGGACATCTGCGTCGCGCACTGTCTATCGTCGGGGTTCAGTTGCAGTTGCTGTGCCCCTTGTTGGACGGACGCAAAACCATCTTTATACCGCCGCCGCCGCCGATTCCCTCGGTTGCACATATCCTTGCCCACGCGGAAGGCTTCGATTTCAGCCTTGCGCCGGTAGAAGATGCCTCAATTCGGCTGAAGATTTTTGCGTTATATATGGAGGAGTTGCGTGCACTGTGCGAATGCAGCGGCATAGCGCTGCATTCGCCCGAGGCGCGGACCCGGGACGCATCCGGTTTTCTGGAACAGGAATACTGGGGCCACGCCACGCACGCCGCGCCTGCCTACTACGCAGGGTTGATTGCGGCCTCCTGATAGTTAACACACCTACCCCGCACTGGGCCCCCAAACGCTTACGCACTTCGTTCATCCAGTCACGCCACTGCCATGCCGCATCCCTACAAACAGTTTGCTGATCACAATTTTTGGGCCCGTGCGGTCAGCGACACACCTTGGCAAAATGTCTTTGACCAGGAGCGTGGCAAGTTTGAGGTGCAAGCCAGCGATCTGATCGCAACGGCGGGTAGCTGCTTTGCACAACGCATTGCCACCCATTTGCGAACCAAGGGATTCAGCCGGACTGTTTTTGAGCGCGCACATCCGCTGGTTTCGGCGGAGCGGGCCAGCGCCTTAGGGTACGACACCTTTTCGGCTCGCTATGGCAATGTCTACACCACCCGGCAATTGCGTCAACTGGTGGACGAAGCCTTTGGTCTGCGCCCGCCGATTTTTGACTTTGCTCCGGCGAGGTCCGGAAAAATTCTCGACCTGATGCGCCCGACGGTGAACGACGGGGGGTTTGGGTCAGCGGCCGAAGCACAGGCCGACCGCCTGTACCACCTTGGCCAGGTGCGCGAGATGCTGGTTCACGCAGACGTATTTATCTTCACCCTGGGACTGACTGAAACATGGAGCAGTCCAGATGGTTCCGTGGTCTACGGAACGCACCCGAATGTCGCCACCGGCCTGGACAGCCGCCAGGGCTGCCTGCCCCTGAATCTGGATTATCTGGATGTCTACAACGATCTGGTCTATGTGATCAATGGACTGCGGCAACACAATCCGCGTTTGAAATTCATTTTCACCGTGAGCCCTGTCGCGCTGGCAGCAACCCATCAGGATAAGCATGTGCTGAGCGCCACCAGCTATTCCAAATCCGTGTTGCGGGCGGTTGCCGGCCGTGTTGCCGACAGCGCGCCCTACGTGGACTATTTCATGTCGTACGAGTTGTTCAACTGCGCGCAGTCGTTCGGTCAGTTTTTGTCCAGTGATTTGCGCGATGTCAGCAAACGCGGCGTCCGCATCGCCATGCAGCTTTTTGAGACCCTGTACCTGCCACGCACAGCGCCGGTGTCTGGAGTTCTCCCGAATACCTCAGCCCATACGCAGGCCTCACTTGCCAGCTCGGCATTGCAGACAGCATCGGTGGCTTTCGCAGATGTGGAGTGCGAGGAAATGCTCAACGCCGCGTTCGGTCACGCGCCCTGAGCGCTGCGCACCGCCGCGGCAACCTGTTCCACATCCGAGACGCTCAGGTAGGGTGCCATGGGCAGGCTTAGCACCTGCGTTTGCAACAGCTCTGCCACCGGCAAGGTGGGCCAGGATGTTCCGGCGTAGGCAGCCTGCAAATGGCAGGCAATCGGGTAGTGGATTTGTGTGCCCACGCCACGGCTCTGCAAACCGGACTGCAGTTGCTCGCGCTGCGCCGAGCGGACCACAAAAAGATGCCATACCGGGTCTGTATGCGCTGGCACCACCGGCAAGGCCAGCGGTAAACCGTCCAGCGCCTGCAGGTACCACGCGGCCACCTGGCGTCTGCGCGCGTTGTCGGCATCGAGCCCGCGCAGCTTGACCCGCAGTAGCGCCGCCTGGATTTCATCCAACCGGGAGTTGAGCCCCTGCACCTCATGTTGGTACTTGATGGACGACCCGTAGTTGCGCAGCTTGCGCAAGCGCCCGGCAAGCGCGGAATCCTGGGTGGTGATGGCACCGCCATCGCCCAGCGCGCCCAGATTTTTCCCGGGATAAAAACTGAAGCCGGCAGCATCGCCCCAAGCGCCAGCCCGTTTGCCGTGGCAACTCGCGCCGTGGGCCTGCGCTGCATCTTCAATCACACGCAAGCCGTGCTTGCTGGCAATCTGGCAGATGGCCGCCATGTCGGCCATCTGCCCATACAGGTGCACTGGCATGATGGCCCGTGTTCTGGGCGTGATGGCTGCCTCGATTCTTTGCACATCTAGGTTAAAGGTGTCCGGGGCCGGCTCCACTGGAACCGGGCGCGCCCCGGTCTGGCTGACCGCCAGCCAGGTTGCAATAAAGGTGTTGGATGGCACAAGCACCTCGTCACCCGCGCCTATGTCATAGGCCATCAGGATCAGCCGTAGGGCGTCTAGCCCGTTGGCTACGCTGACACAATGGGCCGTCCCGCAATACTGGGCAAATTCGCTCTCAAAGGCCTCTGTTTCTTGTCCCAGAATGTACCAACCGGAGTCGAGCACCCGGTGCATGGCCTCGCGCATGTCGGCTACGTAGGGTGCATTGACCCGATGGAGGTTGAGGAACTCAATCATGCAGTGCGCGCTCCTGAAGAAACTGTGCGTAGTCGCGGTAGTAGTCGGATTCGGAGTACTTGTTCGAAGCCAGCACCATGCAGACGGCGCCGGACGAAAAGTTGTCAAGCTCGCGCCAGATCATGGGGCACACGTACAGCCCGTTGTAAGAGCGGTTCAGGTGGACCCGCTTTTTGCTGGCGCCATCGTCCAGCACTACGTCAAAACTGCCCGACATGGCGATGATGAGCTGATGCAGCTCCTTGTGCGCGTGCCCTCCGCGCTCCGATCCACCCGGCACGTCATACAAGTAGTACACCCGCTGAATGGCAAAAGGGATCTGTTCGTTGGACTCGATAAAGGTCAGGTTGCCGCGCGGATCGTGGATCTTGGGCAGGTCAACCATCTGGCACAGGTTGATGTTCATGGGTAGCGCTCCATTTCAGTGACGCATTTTTTTGAATCTGGCGGAGTAGGCCGACTGTTCCAGCAGAATCACTTTCACCGGAGCTTTGTAGGCGGCAAGCTTTTCCAGGCAGGCTTTGCGAACCCGAAGCCGCAGTTGGTCGGACGGCTCCGGCTCAGCCAGCACTACTTTGGCCACCACGATTTGCCCCAGCAAGGCATGCCTTTCGCCAGCGACCACCACCTCGACAATGTTGGGCAAGGCGAGAATTACGTCCTCCACCTCGGCCGGGTAAACCTTTTGGCCGCCCACGTTGATTAGGTCCGTGACACGACCCAGTATCTTGAAATACGCGCCATCCACCTCCACTCGGTCCTGGGTGTTGAACCAGCCGTCCGCATCAAAGGCCGACGGCGCATTCAGGTAGCCCAGCATGCGGTAGTCGGAGCGGATCCAGAGAATGCCGTCCCGCACTTGCGTCTCGAAGCCGCCGCCGCCAATACGCACCCACAGCGAGCCGTCCGGGCGGGATTGCGATCGCAACACGCCGACCTCCGACAGACCATAGGTTTGCTGGAGCTCTACCCCTGGGAAGCGGGCACGAATACGGTCCAGCGTGGCTTGGGGCATTGTCTCGGTGCCATAGCTGATGCGCTTGAGCGAACGCAAGTCGTAGCGTTCAGAAAGGTCCGTCGCCGCCAGCAAGGTGAGGAAAGACGGCGTTGTTGGCAGCAGCTCAACCCGGTGCTGCGCAATCATTTCGCAGATGGTGCTGATGGAACGGTTTTCTGCAGTAACCACTGTGCCCAAGCTGGCCGTGATGGCCAGTATCGTGTTGATACCGCCAAAGTGGTCCAACATCAAAAAGGGAATGGCCACCACCGGTGCGCGTGCCACGCGAAACTTGTCCATGACCTTCTCGAAGTCGTGCAACATGCCCTTGGGCTTGCCCGTGGAGCCGGAGGAGAACAACACGAGACCTGCGCGTCCGCTGGCGCGCATGTCGGCCAACATGGGGTTGTTTGCCGGCAGCTTGCGGGCCTCCAGGGACCATTTCAATCCATCGGGCATGAAGCTGATGAAATGGTCACAGCCGGAGATGCTGAGGGCTTCAGATTCCTCGATTACCGAGCCCCGCGTCATGGGAACCACAATGCACGGCAACGCTGCCAGTGCCAGCAGCATGCAAAACACATCCGGCGCGTAATCGGCTAGGACCACCACGGTGTCGCCCGGCTGCACCCCTTGGGCCCTGAGTTGCTGCGAAAAGTCGGTAATGCGCTGCGAGACCGCGCGGTAAGAGGTGGCGTGGCCTTGGTGTATGAAGGCGGCCCGCTCTACTTGCGCAGTGGCGAAGCGTTCCAGCAGCCACTGAATGCCGCTCTGTGCTGCGCTGGGAGACTGGTTTGAGGACGGTTCAGTGGTCATGGCTTCGTGCTTGCTCTTCATTTGCGCGCCAGAAGGCTGCCCCAGGAATAGCCAACGCCGAACCCGCAAAGGAACAGCCGGCTGCCCTTGGGTAGCGATGCCTGCGAAAAATAGTCTTTGATCAGAATCGGTATCGACGAAGACACCGTGTTGCCTAGGTTGGGCAGGTTGGAAAACAGCCGGTCATTGCCCACTTTGAGCTTCTTGCCCAGGCTGTCCAGCGCCAGACCGCTGGCTTGGTGCAGGAAAAACTGGTCAATCTGCCCGGGCTCCAGTGCATGCTTGCGCAGCAGCGCAAAAATCTGCCGGATCACCCGGTCATTGACCAGGTTCAATACATGCAGCCCGTTCATCTCAATGGCGTCACGGTAATCTGCGGCAGCCTTTTGCGACACGGGTTGCCGATTGGCGCCGGATTTGATGATGAACTTGTCCCAGCCCTTCCCGTCCGATGCACACTGAAAGTCTTCAAACGCGCCAATCAGCGGTTCGCCGGCAAAGCCTGCCGCATCACCAATCCAGGAGACCGACGCACCATCGCCAAAAAGCATGCGCGTAGAGCGATCGTTCTCATCCAGGTAGCGGGAATAGGTGTCGGCCGTGATCAACAACACGTTGCTGGCCATGCCGATCTTGATAAAGGCTGAGGCCATCATGAGGCCGTAGACATAGCCCGAGCAGGCCAGGTTGTAGTCCAGAGCCAACACGTTTTGGCCCAGATCCAGGTCGCGATGCAGCAAAAATGCATTAGAGGGCATCAGGTAGTCGGGTGACTGCGTGCAGAAGAGAATGGCATCGATCTTGTCTGCCAGCTCTGGATGCTTGGCCAGGAGCTTGCGTGTCGCTACCAGTGCTAGGTCGTAAGCCGTCTCATCGGCGCCCGCCACGTGCCGCGCAAAGACTCCGGTTTTTTTCTCGGCCTGGTCAACCCGCCAATCCGGATGTTGAAGCTGCAGCGTGTCATTCGTTACTACCGCCTCCGGCAGGTGGTAGGCGATGTCCAGCAGTGCACCCGGAAACTGACTCATGCCGGGACGCTGGCCATAAAGGCACGCAGTGGCTCGTTGTGCGCGTGGATCTCGTCGATGGTGGCGCTGCCGCCGTGCCCGGGCAGCACCCGCACCGCGCCATCCACCCAGCTGAACAGATGCGCCAGCGAAGCCCGCAGCAAAGCATGGTCTTCCCCCGGCATACGCGACAGGGCGGTTTTTCGGGCGTAGAGCGTGTCGCCGGAGAAAAGCAGGTCATCGACCACAATGCCGGCGCTGCCAGGGGTGTGGCCCGGCAAAGCGTGGTAGGTGAACAAGCGGCCATCGCAGGCGAGCGACGTATTGCCGTCCTTGATCAGACTGAAATCGGGCAGTTCGATGCGCTGCGCTATCTTGAACGCCGCCATCAGAAAGTTGGACTGCCGTGCGATTTTTAGATCGTCCTCCGGTAAGTAAACAGGAACCTGAAACGCCTTTTGCAGCCAGGCCGCTCCGCCCACATGGTCGAAGTGGCCATGGGTGCACAGTATGGCCGCGGGCTGCCAACCGGTGATCTCCAATTCTTGCGCGATTGCTTCGCTGTCCAGCCCGGGGTCAATCACGACGCAGGCATTGCTCTGGCCAGTCTGGAGCAAGTAGGTATTCGATTGAAAGTCGCGGTTGACTATGCTTCGAAGTGTGTTGCGTGGCCAGACGCCCTGGAGGTCCATGCTCAGTTCACTCCGCCAAGAAAAATCGTCTGCGCGGTGACAGAGCTGCTGTGCTCGGACGCGAAGAAGTCCACCACGTTCAGCACGTCTGCGGCGGTGGCGTAACGTGCGATAGGCAATGTGGCAAGCAAGGCATTGATCTTGGCGCGCGGAAGCTGCTCCAACATATCGGTTTCAATGGCCGTGATACCCAAGGTGTTGCAGGTGACGTTCATGGTGGCAAACTCCTTGGCCATCACATGGGCCAGTGATCCGACGGCCGCCTTGGTGGCCGCATACATCGAGTCGCCCACCGGCTCCAGCGCGGCCGCCATGGAGCTGATATTGATGATGCGCCCCCACTTGCGCTTGCGCATCAGCTTGGCCGCCTCTCTGGACACCAGAAACGTGCCAAGCACATTGGTTTCCAGCATGGCCCTAGCGGCTGTAGCCGCCATAATCATTGCGTACTGGGAAGTCAACACACCGGCATTGTTGATAACAATGTCCAAGTGGCCAAATTCGTGGCGAATCTGGTCAAAACACGGGGTCAGGGAATCCGGCTGCCCTATGTCGACAACCAACGGGTGGTAATTCGGCGCACTGAATGCGTCATCCGCATGACGATTCAGGCCAATTACCGTGGCGCCCTGCTCCAGAAAATGCTTGCAAAGAATGTGTCCCACACCACGGCGCGAGCCGGTAATCAGTACATTTTTGCCTAGGTATTGCATCAGCCGATAAGATCCAGAATATAGGATTGCAACGCCGCTACATTGGTAAACGGCACCGGAGTTTGGCTCATGGCACGGTCATCGGTCAAGCTGATGGTCGTGCCCAGCTGATCAGACGCCAGCATTTCCAGATCCACAATCACCGACACTAAGGAAAGCGAGTCTAGTACTGAGTCCTCGCCAAACAGGCACGTCTGGGGGCCTATTTCAATCTTCTCATCGGCTCCGCGTTCGTCGTTCAAAGCGCGCAGCGCCTGATAGATGACGTCCAGAACCTTCTCCGCCTTATTACTCATATCAACTCCTTTATTTTTTTGCCGCATTCGAATCAATGACGGCGGGGCTTCTTGCGATTATGGGCGAGCTTCGCCCGACCGACCCAGCGCAATCAAGGCCAACATGCGTGGAACGGCTACTTTCCGATATTCCTCTTCCAGCATTCCAAACACCAAGGCGTCCTGGACGCGGCCATCGATCACATAGTGACTCCGCAGCCGCCCCTCTTCCGTCATACCCAGATAACGCTGCCACTTGGCCATCAGCTTGTTTTCGGACGCCATATTGCCAAACACGCGGCGCAGGCCCAAGGTGTCAAACGCCAGTTCGTAAACCAGCTTCATGGCCTCTACGGCCGCGGGAACGCCACGTACTGCATCCTCTTCGCCAATAAGAAAACGGGCGGGCTCAGCATGTCCATGCGCTTTGCTGATGCCCACCAGTGACACCATCCCGACCGGGCGGCCATCCTTCAAGGCGATCACGAAGTTGTATTCAGCGCTAGGTCGCGATGCAATCCATTGCGCCTGCGCCGCGACGTCGGTGGCGCCGGACTGCAGCAAGGCTGCACGGCTGCTCAGGCGCCAGTTCAATGTCAGGGCCGCATGGCCCACCGTGAGCGGGAGAAGGTCCACGAACTCCCCCCTCTCAACTATTTCGGGCATGGGCAGGGCTCCTGAAGTGGGCAAGACGTTGCGGGCATTGCGAAAGTTGGCATCAGACGGCCTGGGCCGCCGACGAACCGGGCAGTCCGGACTTAGATTGCAGCAATCCGTTGACATAAGAGGCCAGCGCGCCGCGCGCCTGTACAGATGGATTGGAGGTCGGAGATATAAGGTTCATAAGTCTGCCGTTGTTGGTGTTTCAGTCAATTGGTGGAGTACCCGGACAAACTCGGTACGAGAAAACTGGCGGTCATATAGCGCTCTGGCCGTGAGGCTTAGGTCACCAAGTCGGGGCGCCACTGTTTCAAGCAAAGCTGTTAACTCCATCAAATTTGACCAACCTAAAGAGCTGTTTGCATACAAAGAGCTAACGCCCAGGGCGGGGCCTTGGTCAGCAACTTTAAAAAACGCAACGGGATACCCACAGCCTTGGGCCTCTATGGCTGCACGCCCACCCCCGACGGGTGCGGAACCAATATACAAATGTGCATCAATGCTTGCAAGTGTTGACCACAACGATGTCACACCTCCCACGGGGCGAAACCGAGTCGGGTCTATCCCGCATATTTTCAAATAGAGTTTAATTTCTTCAATCCAACCATCGTCCAAATGTCCGATATGGAAAAAAAATCCGTCAATTACTTCAAGTGAAGCTCGAATAATGTTTTGCAGAGCAAGATCACCTTTACGCGCGTATTTATGGTCTGCTCCGGAGGTTACGACCGAAAACGCACGATGAACGGTGGCGGGAAATACCTTTTTTCCACCTTCTGGCACATACAGGGGCAATACGTGGGCATCGCGGTTTAGGTAGGAAGAGCATGAGTTTGCCATTTCTTCATTGAAATCCACATGTTCCACGCTGGCTAACGTGTTACCCAAACTTGGGTTGTGGTCGCAATGGTGTACCAACATCTTCCGGGATCCCGCATGTCTCAGTGTGCCCGCGAATGGAATGGGATCTTCATGGTGGTTGAAGTAGAAAATAGTTTGCGGTTGCAAACGTTGTGTCAGCAGGCATAGCGCGCGGCACTTTTCCCACAAGGTGGTTTGAATTAGCAGAATCACGGTGGCATTTGTAAATGACTCCAGCAACCAATTTACGCTGTCTGGATTTTGTCGAAGCTTCCACAACATGTCCGTTAAAACGATGGTAGGGCTGTTCACCTCTGCCGCCACATCGGCAATGACTCGCGAGTGGCCCCCAACCGGATACATTTCACTCGCGATGATCAGCGTGTTGCTCGAAATAGGGCGTTCACCATTTTTCGGGCAACTGGCTGACACCGCATGAGAAAGCGTGTCTATATGACGATCCAAGTTTGGATAGAAAAGAAACTTACGCGCAACATCCGGGGTTTTACAGTGGTTGTGGACCCCCACCAATATGTTGGCTAGTGCATCATTAAAACGTCCGTTGGCGATAAATTTTTCAATATCAGCCTCCAGCGCGGGGAGTGTTGCAAACATCTTGTATTTCCTGTTCAATTCAGAATACCTGGTTCCCCAAAACCAGGAATTTGCACATTGGATTGTTCCAGCACTTGACGAACTCTCTGGAGCCTGCTGCTGGTGCTCAGTGCCGCCACTGTTTGGGCATACACGTCAGAATAGCCTTGGCGTAGACACCCCAACAAGAAATTGATCAAGAAAAGGTCCCGACCCGTGCGCAGGCATAGTTCGCCAGCGATACCTGTCAATTCTTTTTCGTTCAGGAAGCGGGGGAAGTTGAACACCCCATGGAACCCAAACGTGTCGATCAAACCAGAGTTTTCTACCGAGAATTTTTGTGCCAACGCAAACGGAGCAAAGTTGCACCCTGCATTCAGCATCTCTTGTCTGTAGTGCTTGCAGATGACAACATCCTCGGCATCGCTGTCCGGCAAAGACGGATCGCATTTGATTTTCAATTTCTTCAGTGTCTCCATCAGCTTTCTTGATCGCAGGCTGAAGCCGCCATTGCCCACGGCCACACTTTCCTCACAGTTGCCCCAGGGTGCGCCGATGTAGTCATAGTTCAGAAAATCAGCATCCCAACGCTGGGCAGCATGAGGCATGCCGTCCCATTGGATGACTAAAACAGCATCGGCATCAACAAAATAGGGGACGATGTTCAGAAGGAAATGGCTGTAATCCGCTGTGCTCTCAATTGGATTGATCGGATGAAACTCTTCGCCTTGGTAAATAGGCGCAGTGGAGAATGTATGCACACGGTGCACGAGTCCGGTCTGAACAGTCTTTTCAATTGCCAAGTGCGCCAAACGGTTCTTTGGGTAAGTGTCGATGATGACAGCTTCAATTTTTTTCATGGCGGCGTTTAGCTCGGGATGCGGTCCAAAACCATACTTTTCAGCAAACGTGAGTCAGTACACATGGTGATGTTTTTACCAATGTCCACTGTCTCATGATCGTTCAGGATAATCTTGAACTGGTGTGTATCTTGATTGAATATATTGATGCAGGGCCACATGGCTCCAGTACAAACCGCAATAAAGTATTTGGCACGTAGCGAGATATTTGCAATGTCTGTCACGCTGCATTGGGTATCCAGCGTGCAGTCAAAGGTATCGATCTTCTTGGATGTAATTACGGAAAGCCCTTTATCCCGAAGGAGGTGTGCCAGCGCGGTGAAATCATTTTCGTTGTAGGTTTTGAACTGGTCTGAGAGGGGCGTCGAGTTGATGAGCACGACGTCATAGTTTCCGGTGGTCTGATTGCTGACGATCGCCGGGTAGTCAAACAGCAGGTCGTTGGTCGTCTTGAGCGGGGTGCTCAAGCCCATGTCTTTCGACAGCTTTGCGAATAAGTCCAGATACAGGGCGCCAAACTGGTATTTATTCTCGTGGGAGAAGAAGAAGCCTTCCGCCCCTTTCCATCCGTCCAAGCCCTCCGGGTTTTGTCCAGGTAGCAGGGGGGTCAAGATGATTTTGGAATTGTCTTCGATTACCTCGGCGCATTGCCCCATATATGCCGGGTTCAGTGCGTGCTGAAATTCAAGTTCGGGGTATTTCTCAGACAACTTTCTCAAAAAATGCAGGTGGATCAGGTTGTCTCCCAAGTGCCACTGCATGAAAGTTTTGATGATGCTTCGGTGACCGTGTGAGACGACTGCGTGCCTGGCTTTTGACTCCCGAGGCATATTCTCGGTGAACCCAGCGCGCCGCCTTGCCACGGTTAGTAATGCTGCTGACTCAGCATGGTCAGGAATTAGGACTAACGCTTTTTCCAGATAAAGGCTTGCTTCATAGGGAGCTCCTTCGTTGATTAAATGGGCTGCCACGTTGTAGTGCAAAACAAACAGGTTGACGTCACTCATGCCTTGGCTGCGCCCGTATTCAATGGCCGATTTTTCCAGCAGAATGGCATCCACTTTTCTTCCGGCGCTGTAAAGCGCTGCGGCGTGGCTCAGCGCTTCGCCAAGGGACATGGCACCGGCTTGAATCATTCGGAAGGCCGTATTCAACGACACATAGTTGATCTCCAGTGCCGGCTTTGCCACTGGGACCATGGGTGCATGGGTGCCATACAGGCGCGCCATATTTTGAAAAGTTGATCCACTAAACCCCACGATGGAGCTGTGGGCCAAGATCAGCATGTCAATAACTGCATCAATCACAGAGTCAGCGTTGCGGTCAATGTTGCTGTGGTAGAGCCTACCGTCATCATCGGCAGTCAGGGTGGTCCATCCGTCTTGGGCGTTGCGTTTGTCCACATACGCACGCTTCTCACGGTGGTAGACATGGGGGTGTGCCGCGGCTAATGCTTCGGCAATCGGGTCATCCGAGCACACAAAAAAGGCTTCTTTCGGGTGCTGACGAACGATGTCTTGCACCTCATTGTCTGTAAAGCCTACGTTGAGGTCGGTGCGACGCAGATGCAAGCCATGAAATGGCTGGCCAATGGTTTTGCCGACAAAAGTAGTCACGGCGTCCCGGATCGGGGCTTGGTAGTGGCAAGTCTGAATCGCGCCGGCAACCAGTTCTATGGGCAGCCAAGGCGGGATCAACGCGGGGTAATAGAAGATGTCTTTCCCGGTGGTCAGAGCCTGCGTTAAAAAGTCGTCCGTGGATGTATAGGCATACGCGGAATGAAAGGGCACTCGAAGCGCGTCAGCACCCAATTGGTCATGTAGTAGCACGATGGCGTTGTCCAGCGTACCGGCCAAATCGTTCAGGGACTGCCCAGAAATGTCGAAGTTGTTGGAAAAGATGTCGCCAAATGCAGCTTGGCACCAATTGTTGCGCGGCCAATAGACTGTGGCCCGGAGTTCAAACAAATTCGCGACGGCCAAGCCGGAGAGCAAAGTGTTGAGGCGATTCCCAAAACCGCCATCGCAAAATATTTGGATCCTGTTGGAGCGAGTCATAGATGGGTTTACCGTTGGATCAGTTGCACTGATATTTCTTCAAGAAGCACAAATTGCTATTATTTTAGTAGCTTCCTGCGCAGTATCCACGGGGGCTAGAGGCCTATTTGGCATATAAAACTGCATGTTTGTAAAGGGAGTCGAAATCAAACCTGCATATTCATAATGTCAGTGTAAGCCTGCACCATGCGGTTTCTGACGTGCAGCGTCGCTTGGAACCCAATTTGTGCCTTCTGAATCGCCACCATGGTTTCCTCCAGGCTCACCTTTGGGTTCTCCATCTGAACTTCTCTCTGCAAGCGGCCTGATTCATTCTGAGCCGCGCTGACCGAGCCCAGTGCGCTTTTTAAGGCGCCCGCAAAACCGCCACCCACCCCCTCGGCGCCACCGCTCGAAGCCGGACGCACCCCTGCATTGGGGCGTATTGTGGTGGGCATTGAGACGGGTGTGAGCTTGAGATCCATATCGGTTCTCCCTAAAAATTGGGGTGAAGCGATCCTATGTCCGGCGCGGGTTCTCCATTATTTTGATTTGGGGGGTAAAGCGGGTGCTTATTACCCTAATGTTTTCGGGGGTGCATCGAATAATGAGCTCCATTAGTGAGGCGATTCGTGCCCCACTGCACCGGAAAACAAGATGCCTGCAGTTGCCACCATTCCTTTAAATCCCACCATCGCCCAGCGCATGGCCGGGCTTGACCAAGGTCAGAGACTGCGGTTGGCTCTGGGGGTTGTCCTGTTCGTCGCCATTGGTATTGTGGGTCTGGTCATGGGGCGTCAAGCCGAGTGGCGTGTGTTGTATTCCAATCTGGCAGACAAAGATGGTGGGGCAGTGATTGCCCAGTTGAGTACCCTGAATATTCCCTATAAATACACCGAGGGCGGTGGCGCCATTTTGGTGCCGGCGGACCGTGTGCACGATGTGCGTCTCAAAATGGCATCTTTGGGTTTGCCCAAGGGCTCTGTGAATGGCTTCGAGATGATGGAGTCGAACCGCTTCGGGATGACCCAGTTCCAGGAGCGGCTCACATTCCAGCGCGGGCTGGAGGGCGAGTTGACCCGCTCTATTCAGGCGCTGTCATCAGTATCCAATGCACGCGTGCATTTGGCGTTGCCCAATCAAAACGGCTTTTTCCGTGAGCAGCAGAAGCCTTCCGCTTCGGTGTTGTTGAGCCTGCACCCTGGGCGCACTCTGGACCGGGCGCAGTTGGCGGGCATCGTGCATTTGGTTGCCTCCAGCGTACCTGAGATGAACGCAACTGCCGTCAGTGTGCTGGATGACACGGGCAAGCTGTTGTCATCTCCTCCCGACGGGTCTGGCAGCGGTGCGGACGCGGAGCAGTTGCAACGCGCACAGCAAGTGGAGCAGCTTTACAGTCAGCGTATTCTGGACATCCTGGAGCCGATCGTGGGTAAGGGCAATGTCAAGGCGCAGGTGACCGCTGAGTTGGACTTCTCCCAAACTGAATCCACCACCGAGTCGCACAAACCCAACCAGACAACTGAATCCGGAACGGTGCGAAGTCAACAGACGGTGGAAAGTACCAATGCTGGTAGCACCGCACCATCTGGTGTGCCTGGCGCCACAACCAACCAACCCCCTGCGCAGCCCGCAGCACCTATTAACGGGCAGGCCCAACCGGTGGCAGCGGCCGGGCAGAGCACCACGGCGGGAGGCGGCAAGCGTGAATCCATCATCAATTACGAGGTGGACAAGACGGTGCGGGTCGTCAAAGGGGCGTCTGGCATGATTAAACGTGTAAATGCTGCAGTGGTGGTCAACAATCAGGACGTCACCGACGAAAAAGGAAAAGTCCTCAGCACGCCGTTGACGGACGCTCAAATCGAAAAAATGACCGCCTTGGTTCGTGAAACAGTTGGGTTCAGCAAAGATCGGGGTGATTCGGTCAACCTGATGAACGCTCCGTTTGCGCCAATCAAGGTCGAGGTGAATGATGTTCCCTTGTGGCGGCAGGCCGAAGTCGTCGACGCGGCGCGCAGTTTGGCATGGCCGGTGGGAACGTTGTTGATGGCCGCGATGGTGCTGCTGGGTGTTATCCGCCCTGCCATGAAGACCCTGCTTGCGCCGCCGGTGGTTGCTGTTGCCGACACGGATGGACTTGGCAACCAGCTGGATGCCATTGAGGGCGAGCAGCCAGACAGGCCACAGCTAACGGGTCCTGATGGTGCTAACGAGCCAGCAATGGCGTCTGCTTCGGAGCAAAGATTGGAAGACGCACGCAAGTTGACCCGTGACAACCCAGCTGCGGTGGCCAATATTGTCAAAGCATGGATGAACGGCGAGGTTCCGGCTTAAAGCTCGGAGCAAAATAGCACCATGGCACAAGACGACGGACTACAAGACGCGGCAATTCTGATGATGTCTCTGGGCGAAGCAGAGGCATCAGAGGTGTTCAAACATTTGTCACCCAAAGAGGTGCAAAAGCTGGGCGAAGCAATCGCCAAAACATCCCAGATCACACGGGAACGCGTGGACGATGTGGTGGAAAAATTCACGGGCATTGCAGCGTCACAAAGTCTACTGGTGTCCAACTCCGGGGACTATGTCCGATCCGTGCTGAAGCTGGCCTTGGGTGACGACAAAGCTGCGCTTCTGATTGATCGTATTTTGCAGGGTGGTGATGTTTCAGGCATTGAAAGCCTGAAATGGATGGACCCTTTGTCTGTTGCGGAACTGTTGCGCAATGAGCACCCACAAATTGTTGCCGCTATTTTGGTGCACTTGGACTATGACCAGGCGGCAGATGTTCTAAAGAACCTGACTGAGCGGCAACGCAATGAAGTCATGCTGCGGGTGGCGACCATGGAGGGTATTCAGCCGACCGCGCTGAAAGACCTCAACGAAGTATTGTTCAAAGTGCTTGCAGGTGGCGACAAGATTCGCAAGTCGTCATTGGGCGGCGTCAAGACCGCTGCCGAGATGATCAATTTGATGGGTACGGCGATCGAAGGTACTGTCATTGAATCCATTCGCAGCCATGATGCCGACTTGGCACAGAAGATCATGGACAAGATGTTTGTGTTTGATGATGTGTTGAAACTTGACGACAAGGCGATCCAGACGGTGCTAAAAGAGGTGTCTTCTGACGTGTTGATCGTTGCACTCAAGGGGGCGCAGCCTGAGCTCAAGGAAAAAATCCTTGCCAATATGTCCTCAAGAGCGGCTGCAACATTGCGCGAAGACCTGGAGTCGCGTGGCCCCATGCGCCTGTCGGAAGTGGAGGCTCAGCAAAAGGAAATTCTCAAGACGGTACGTCGTTTGGCGGACGAGGGAACGATTGTTATTGGCGGCGGAGGTGGCGACGACGCCATGGTGTGATGACCCGAGCACATACGCGGTTTATTCCTGGTGATGAGCTTGGTGTGGTCACCGAGTGGGACTTCGGTGCGGTAGATCAATCGTCCGTTCGTTTTGCGGCCAAAGTCAAAGCCCAGGCGATCGCTGATGAGCAAGTCAGGGGTGACGTGCTTCGCCAAGAGGGGTACTCCGAGGGTCATGCGAAAGGCTATTCCGAGGGCTATTCAGAAGGCTTTGCCCAGGGCCAAGCAAAAGCCACCTTGGAAGGTCAGCGCCAGATTACGGACTACATAGATAACCAGGGTCTAGAGGCCTCCAACGCTTTTGGACAAATATTTGAGTCAGTGCAGTCCCAGCTTGCCGAGCAAGAGCAGGCCATGGCAAAAGGCGTTTTGGAACTGGCGTGTGAACTAGCCCGCCAAGTCCTACGGCGTGAATTGTCGAGCAACCCTAATGCCTTGCAGCCGGTGATTCGGGAGGCGCTGGGTGTTTTGGCCGTAGACAGCAAGGCGGCACTTGTGCGTATGAATCCAGTCGATATGGATGTGTTGGCGGACGTGATTCGCACAGAGTTTTCGGGCTTGTCTTTAACTTTGCTGGCGGACAGTTCCATGACCCGTGGCGGATGCTTGGTCGAAGCCGCTGGTACGGTGGTGGATGGCACCCTGGAAAAGCGGTGGACCCGTGCCGTGGCCAGCTTGGGCTTGGAGTCCGCGTGGGAGGTGGCCGATGACGTCCATTGAACCGGTTGGAAAATGGCAGGAATATTTGACTAATGCCAGTCAACAGGTGGCAAATACGAACACGCTAGAAGTTCGGGGAACCCTGACGCGACTAGCCGGTTTGGTGTTGGAAGCAACCGGAATCCGGGTGCCCGTAGGTTCGCAGTGTGTGATTTCCATGAAATCGCAGGACCCGGTATTGGCTGAGGTGGTCGGATTTTCTGGGGATCGGGCTTTTTTGATGCCTGCGGGCGATGTGCATGGCCTGTCGAGCGGCGCTGGCGTTGCTCCAGCCGCAGCCTATGTGCCGGTACCCCGGTTGGGTGAGCCTGCATCGTCCTTTTCAGGCGCCAACGCAGGTATGTTGCGGCTGCCTTTGGGCGATGGATTGTTGGGTCGGGTTGTCGACTCCCAAGGATTGCCAATGGACCGTTTGGGGCCCATTGCCAACGTGAGTGCCAAGCCGCTGGACCGTAAACCGATCAACGCAATGGACCGCGCGCCTGTGCGGGAGCCCCTGGATACGGGTGTCCGCGCGATCAATGCATTGTTGTCGGTAGGGCGCGGGCAACGGATTGGACTGTTTGCCGGTTCTGGCGTTGGCAAAAGCGTGCTGCTCGGGATGATGGCACGCTATACACAGGCCGACGTCATTGTGGTCGGACTCATTGGTGAACGGGGCCGGGAGGTTAAGGAATTTATTGAAGATATTCTGGGCGCTGACGGTCGGGCGCGCTCAGTCGTGGTTGCAGCCCCTGCGGACGCGCCGCCTTTGCTGAGGATGCAAGGTGCCTCCTATGCCACGGCGATTGCAGAGAGTTTTCGGGATCGCGGCAAGCATGTGTTACTGCTGATGGATTCTTTGACGCGGTACGCCATGGCGCAACGGGAAATTGCCTTGGCGATTGGTGAGCCCCCTGCTACCAAAGGGTATCCACCGTCCTGTTTTGCCAAGTTGCCGCAACTCGTGGAGCGCAGCGGAAATGGGTTGAATGGCGTGGGTTCCATCACGGCTTTTTATACCGTTCTCTCGGAGGGGGATGATCAGCAGGATCCGATTGCTGACGCTGCCAGAGCCATTTTGGATGGGCACATTGTGTTGTCCCGCACGTTGGCGGAGTCGGGGCACTACCCTGCGATTGACGTGGAGCAATCCGCATCACGGGTGATGCACAACGTGGTTTCACGCGAGCATTTTGAGTTGGCACGTCGTTTTCGGGCCATTTACTCCAAATACGAGCGCGGCCGTGATTTGGTGCAAATCGGCGCTTATGCGCAGGGGTCGGATCCGGCATTGGATGAGGCGATCGCCTTGCATGAAGGCATGGGGCAGTTCTTGCAGCAAGATATGTACGAAGCGGCGCCCATGGATTCTGTCGTCAACGAAATGGCAATGGCCACTTCGTCTATGCAAGGGTACGTATGAGCGCAGTTTCTAAAGCAGGCAGTTTATGTCGCAATTGAAAAGCATTCTTTTGGCGATTGAGTTGGCCACGCGTCGTCGGGATGAGGCGGCCAAGGCGCTCGCGTCCGCAAAACGTACGCAAGGATATTCCCTTGGGCAGATGGAGCAGTTACAGGGTTACGCCAAGGAGACGGATGACCGCTTCATCGGCTCTACCACCGTGGTCTTGTCGGCTGAGTTGATTCGCCACCACTACCAATTTGTAGAGCGCTTGCAGCAGGCCATTGCATTGCAAACGGGTGTGATCGAAAGCTCTAGGCGTCAAGTCGAGCTGGCTGAAAAAACTCTGTTGGATGCGGAGTTCCGTCTTGCGGGGTTGAACCACGTATTGAAGACCCGGCAGGTCGCCCTGCAACTGATTGAAAAGCGGCGCGAGCAACGGGCGACTGATGAGTTCGCGTCCATGCAGCATGCGCGTAAACAAGCGCACTCATTGAGTGGAGAAACACGATGACCGTTGAACTGAGTCCAGCCTCTTCAGAGACCAAGCCTGCCGCCGCGTCTGAGGCAAAGAGCAACAAGGCGGGCACTGCGGGTGCCGCAAAATCAGGCGCTGGCGGGCCCGGCGGCTTCCTGGCCGTTTTGGCGGCGGTCGATTCAGATCCAACGGGGTCTTCTGTTGACTCGGATCAGGGGCTGCAGTCGTCGTTAAGCGGGTCATTGACAACCGCACTAACCGATTCCAGTGACTTGACCGATGCAAACGCAAAGGTGGATCCCCCCATGGATGCGGCAGCATTGTTGGCGCAGTCGTTGCAATGGGCGCCGGCACAGCCCGCAGGGGGTGATGGGCCGGGTACAGCACGTCAGGCCTTGGCATCGCAAACCATGGGTCGGCAGTTGGGCGGGGAGGCTCAGGACGTGGCTTTCGGAGCTGTGACTGCTCGCAAGCCTGGGAAAGGCGTGCCCGATCTGACCGTCAATCAACCTTCGTCTGAGGCCCGTTTGACGAACCCTTCAGGGGCCAGTGGGCAAAGTCCATCAGATGGAAAAGCACTGCAATTTGCGCAGAAGATGGAAAGCATTCAGGCGCAGTTTTCTGCGGTAGCGACTGCCGTTGCGTCAGCAAGCAGTTCGGTGGGGAGTGAGGAGCGTGCGCGTGACCATTCCATATTTAAACCAGCTGCTGCAGAGGTGGCGTCCGCGCCGCAACCGGGTTTGACAAGCGCACCATCCGTCATGGCTTCGAGTGAATCAGGGGTGGTGGCACCGCCTGAGGTTTATGTCGCAGAGCAGATTAAGTATTGGATTTCGAATGATGTTCAGAGTGCGGAAATGAAACTCGATGGCATAGGCGACAATCCGGTAGAGGTCAGCATCACCATGCAAGGCAACGAAGCCCACGTGTCATTTCGAACCGATGAGTTGCAGGCGCGCGAGGTTTTGGAAAGCGCGGGCCCTCATTTGAAGGAATTATTGCAGCGCGAAGGTCTGGTTCTGTCGGGTGTGTCCGTTGGGACGGCGGGAGCGGGAGCCGGCGATTCGGGTGCGCAGGAGCGCAAGTCGCGACAGGGCGCTAAATCGGTAGTGGTGGTCGCGGCTCAGCCGATACGCGCTGATATTGCCTCTGCTGCAGGGCGTATTTCCGGTCGTGCGGTGGATCTTTTTGTATAGATGCGCACGAATATGTCAGTATCGGCGCCTGCCACTGAGATATTGCAGGTTATTTCTGCTTTGTCTCGGGCAGATGTCGCCAATAATTGTTGAATCGATTTAAGGAACTATTGTGTCTGAAAAACCGAAAGCGGCCGAAGCCGCCGAAGCCGCCGATGGTGGCAAGGCTCCAGCCAAAAGCAAAAAAATGCTGATCATTATCTTAGGTGTGGTGCTTGTACTGGCTTTGGGCGGTGGCGGCGCATTTTTCTTCATCAGCAAACAGCGAGCGGTCGACGAGGACGGTGCGGAAGTGGTGGAGAAAGCCCCTGCCAAAGCGGCGCACGCTGCGCCCAAAACACCTCCAGCGTATTTGCCATTGGACAACATGGTGGTCAATTTGGCCGACCCAGGCGGCGAGCGGGTTGCCCAAATCGGCATTACCCTGGAGGTGACCGACGCTCACGCCTCGGACACCGTCAAGGCCTATTTGCCCACTATTCGAAGCGGAATTTTGATGTTGATCTCTCAAAGGACAGCAGAAGAATTGCTTAAGCAAGAAGGTAAAGAGAAGCTCGCGAAAGACATCCTCCGTGAGGCAGAGATTCCGTTTGGCGGCGGTGACGACGATCATGAAGACGAGTCTGCATCGGCCAAAAAGAAGAACGGAAAGAAAAAGAAAGTGGTGCATGTTGACTACCCGGTGGTCGGTGTTTTGTTTTCCAGCTTCATCGTTCAATGATGGACTTGCGGATAAATTGATATGAGCGAGTCGTTCCTCTCCCAAGAAGAAGTTGACGCCCTGCTCGAAGGTGTGACTGGCGAGAGCCAGAAGACCGTCGAGGATGTGGCTGAGCATGGGGAAGTGCGCGCCTACAATATTTCCAGCCAAGAGCGGATTGTTCGCGGACGGATGCCGACGATGGAAATCGTCAACGAGCGTTTTGCCCGTAATTTACGCGTAGGCCTATTTAATTTCATTCGACGCAGCCCAGAAATCTCTGTTGGAGCAGTCGTGGTGCAGCGGTACAGTGCTTTTTTGCGCGAGTTGGCGGTGCCCACCAATTTCAATATCGTTGCTATCCGTCCCCTGAGGGGCAGCGGCATGATCGTGTGCGAGCCCGCGCTGGTTTTTGGCGTGATCGATACCTTGTATGGCGGAATTGGAAAGTTTCAAACCCGCATCGAAGGCCGTGATTTTTCCGCCACTGAGCAGCGTGTGATCAATCGGTTGGTCGATGTCATCACGTCGGAATACAAGAAAGCTTGGAAGGGCATTTATCCACTTGAGTTGGAGTACCAGCGCTCGGAGATGCAGCCGCAATTCGCAAATATCGCGACGCCCAGTGAGATTGTGATCTCCACGTCATTCCAACTTGAAATCGGGGATATTTCTGGTGCTATCCATTTTTGCTTTCCATATTCGACGCTGGAGCCCATTCGTGACGTGCTCTACTCGTCCACGCAAGGGGACTCAATTGAAGTGGATCGACGTTGGGTGAATGTATTGACGCGGGAGATTCAGGCGGCCGAAGTTGTTTTAGTAGCTGAGTTGGCCCGTGCCAACGCCACCGTTGAGCAATTGCTAGCGATGAAAAAAGGTGATTTTATTGAGCTTGACCGGGAGCCTAAAATTCAAGCTACTGTGGACGGGGTGCCTATTTTTGAGTGCCAATATGGAACGCACAACGCCAAATATGCAATTCGCATCGATAGGGCGTTACGGGGTAATGACCAAAACTGGTTAGGAGAAAAAAATGGCATCTGAAGAAAAACCTGATGACGCAGCCGCAGATGACGGCATGGCTGACTGGGCCGAAGCGTTGTTGGAGCAAAAAGCTACCGAGCCATCAGGAGCCGATGGGCAGCCTGGCGGAGTATTGTCCGGAGGCGCGCCGCGACCATTCTCGTCGTCGTCTGGCGGTGGAGATGCACCCGTCAATGACATCAACATGGTGTTGGATATACCTGTCCAACTGTCTGTAGAGCTGGGGCGGACAAAAGTACCTATCAAACACATTTTGCAGTTGGGTCAGGGGTCGGTTGTTGAGTTGGACGCATTGGCGGGCGAACCCATGGATGTTCTGGTCAATGGGTATCTGATTGCACAAGGTGAGGTCGTCGTCGTGAATGATAAGTTTGGTATTCGACTAACCGATGTGGTGACCCCATCGGAGCGCCTGCGCCGCATCAGCAAGAATTAGCAGTCGCAGATGACACAGTCCTTGCTCTCTGTTGGTGTTTTTCTTGCGGTGTTGGCATGTTTGCCTATGGCTATTAAGTGGTTGAAGCAGCGGTCTGGCGATGGAGCGAAGGATTCGGGGGGACAGTCCAGAGTAGTGTCTGCCGTTGCGGTGGGTCCGCATCAACGGGTTGTCACAGTCGAAGTGGGTCCTGACCATTCGCGGATGATGTTGGTGTTGGGCGTAACTTCCCAGACAATTACCTGTCTGCACAGTGCTCCCATTGCGATCGCTGATTGCGCACGGGTGGATCAGACCAATGTGCAGGTCATTTAACTACTACCAACAGGGCGCGGTAAGTGAATTGGACAACTATGTTTGCTAAGGGCTTGCTTGGTCTTTTGGTGGTTTTTCTGCACGCTAATGTTGCAGCCCAAGCTACAGGGCAATTGCCCTTGTTGGTTGGCACGGGTGCGTCTGGCGTAAACTTTTCAGTGCCTGTGCAGACGTTGCTGTTTTTTACGGCATTGTCGTTTCTGCCCGCGGTGCTTTTGATGATGACGGGGTTCACACGAATCGTCATTGTTCTCTCTTTGCTGCGACAAGCACTGGGGACACAATCCGCGCCCCCCAATCAGGTTATTGTGGGGCTATCCTTGTTCTTGACTTTTTTCGTGATGGGGCCGACGTTGGATCGCATTTATGCTGACGCGTATGTTCCGTACACAAAGAACGCAATGTCGTTTGAACAAGCGTTGGAAAAGGCAGAAGCGCCTTTGCGCGGCTTCATGGTGAAGCAAACTCGGCAGTCGGACTTTGCGTTGTTTGCCAAGTTGGCAAAGCTTGGGCCCGAAGTGAAGGCTGACACAGCTCCGATACGGGTGTTGGTGCCGGCATTTGTCATTAGTGAATTGAAATCAGCGTTCCAGATCGGGTTCATGATTTTTATCCCGTTTTTGGTGATTGACATTGTCGTGGCCAGTATTTTGATGTCTCTGGGCATGATGATGCTGTCACCCGTACTGGTGGCGCTGCCATTCAAGCTTATGCTTTTTGTGCTCGCGGATGGTTGGAATCTATTGATCGGTTCCTTGGCCGCGAGCTTCATTACCTGAAGTGAGCACTGGTCTATGAACTCTCAAATGGTCCTAACCATGGGGCAAGAAGCTCTGTTAATGCTGCTAATGGTGTCGTCTCCGGTTTTGGGCGTGGCGCTAGTGGTCGGTTTGCTGGTGAGTCTGTTTCAGGCGGTCACACAGATCCATGAGGCGACACTCGCCTTTGTACCCAAACTGATTGCGGTCATCGCGGTATTTGCGATTGCCGGACCTTGGATGTTGACCATGATGGTTGAGTACATTCGGCGCACGATTGAAGCGATACCTGGCTCAGTCGCATGACAAAAGGCGCAACAGCGTGATCTCTATTTCCGAGGCGCAGCTCGTAGCATGGATTTCGCCTATTTTCTGGCCTTTTTTGCGCGTGCTGGCGGTGTTCACCACGGCCCCCGTATTTTCTTCGCGGGCCTTTCCGACAAGAGCGAAGATCGCACTGGCGTTTTTTGTTGCACTCGCCACACAGGCTAGCTTGCCCGATATGCCCCTGATCGGATTTAACGACCCGCAAGCCATGGGTGCGGTCGTGCAGCAAGTTGGCGTTGGACTCGCCATAGGATTCGTGGTTCGTCTTGTGTTTTCTGCTGTGGAATTGGCCGGGGAGGTCGTTGGTTTTCAAATGGGTTTGAATTTTGCGGCATTTTTCGATCCAACGCTGAATGCGCAGTCCAGCGCGGTAGCGCGCTTTTTTGGGCAGATGACCGCATTGCTTTTCGTTGTGATGAACGGCCACCTCATGGTGCTTGCGGCAGTTATTCAGAGCTTTCGATCATTTCCGGTGGATCAGAATTTTCTGGAATCGCTGGGGCGCATGAAGCTCTATCAACTGGGAAGTGATTTGTTCGCAAGTGCCTTATGGATTGCCTTGCCGATGGTCGGCATGTTGATGTTCGCCAATCTCGCCTTGGGAGTCATTTCGAGGGTTGCGCCGCAAATGAACATTTTTGCCGTCGGGTTTCCCATTACATTGGTGGTGGGTCTTGTCGGAATTGCCGTCACTTTACCTATGTTGGATCAGCCCTTTATTGCGCTGATGGGGCGGGCGATCGAGGTGTTTGCAGGAGGCTAACAATGGATCACACCAACTCATTCCGAATGGCGTAAACAGCCAGTTCCGCATTGTTAGACAGTTTCAGTTTTTCCAGAAGCCGCGAGCGGTAGACGCTGACCGTCTTGGGGCTTAGCATGAGTTCCTCGGCAATCTCGGAGAGGCGTTTTCCTGATGCGATCTTCAGAAGTGTTTGCAGTTCTCGCTCTGAAAGCGAGTCGTGCAAAGCGTCCGTTTGGGGCGATGCCAGATTTTCGACCAGCATTTCAGAAACTTCCCTGGTGACGTACTTGCGACCCGTCGCCACGGTCCTTACAGCAGTAATCAGCTCTGCCGGATCCCCGGCTTTGTTAAGGTAGCCGTGCGCACCCGCCCGTAAGCATCGGAGGGCATATTGATCTTCGGCAAACATGGAGACGATCAAAACACGGATGGGTGAATTCGCTTCGCGCAGGCTCGCTAACACGTCGAGCCCTCCACGGCCAGGCATGTTCAGGTCCAATAGAAGCACATCGCAAACCATGGAGCGAAGTATTTCGCGAACCTCGGAGTAGCTTCCAGATTCGGCAACGACTTGGATGTCCACAGCGTCAGCCAGTGTCTCCCGAATGCCCCGCCGAACCATTGCATGGTCATCACAAAGAACGACTCTAATCATTGAACCTGCCTGTCGGAGCACCTTGGCCACATGGGGGCAATGGAATTGAAAGAATGATGGATGTACCTTTTGCTTGGCTGGCGCTTACGTCAAGCCATCCCCCCACCGTCTTGGCGCGCTCCTGAAGCCCTCGAAGGCCAAAGGCATCGGGCTTCTCCATTTCGGCGGGCGTAATACCCTTTCCATTGTCGCTGACTTCAATAGTCAGGACGGCCTCCGCATCCGAAAGCTCGATGTGGACCAGCGTGCAGTTGGCGTATTTGGACGCGTTCGTGAGTGCCTCCTGTGTTGTCCGGTATGCCGTAAGCAGAATTGGTTTGGGAGCGGAAAGGCTTGTATTGTTGGTACGGAGAGTGGTTTTAATCCCCGTGCGTCGCTCAAAGCTTTCGGCCAGCCACTGTACGGCAGCAAAAAGTCCTTGGTCCAATATGGCGGGCCGAAGGTTCATCATGATCCGCTGGCTGGAGCCAATAGCGTGCACCAACATATCTGTGGCGGCGTCGATATGCGTTTGGGTTTCGGACGTGGCACCATGCCGTGATATCCAGCCCAAATCTAGTTTCACCGCAGCAAGAGAGCCACCAATGTCGTCATGAATTTCTCGTGCTATGGAAGCCCGCTCTCTTTCAATTGCCGTTTGCAAATACCCGGCGAACTCTGCCAAACGCTTCTCTGAGGCCGCAAGTTCGGTATTCGCCCTTTCCTTGTCGCGCCTCGCTTGATGCACCTCCAATGATCTCAAAATCACGCGCTCTAGTCCAACTAGATCATCTTTGTGCACGTAGTCGCTAATCCCCATGTGGATAGCTGCCACCGCTGCAGCTTCCCCAATGGTCCCTGATAAAAGGACAAAGGGTGGTCGGTTGTCATTCGCCGGCAGTGCAGCCCACGCATCCAAGGCGGTGAAGCCAGACAGGCGGTAATCCGCCAAGATGAGGTCGAATTGAGTCCCGGTGGCCGCCCTTACGAAGTCTGCCAGTGTTTCTATGCGGCGAATAGCAAAATGGAACCCGGCTTTTTGTAGTGCGCGGCAGACCAATTGGTGATCGAGGTCCGAGTCCTCCAAGTGCAGGATCGCCATAGATCTGTTCTGTGTTCTGGGTTCCATATTCGGCGCTATCATTGCGTAAGATTATGGTACCTGTCAGGGCGGGGCGGCAAGTCAAAAAGTGAAATCTTTGGGCTGACTGGACCAAAATATTCCCAATTTGACAGATTCCTGATAACCTACCGCAACGCCGAATTTATTGAAGGCACTGCCTGATGAGAATAGTGGTTTTAGGACTTAAAAAATGCAACCTTCCATGACAAAGAACACTGCCCCTGCCGTGCAATTGCCCGTCATGCTCGTGGCAGAGGTTCAAGATTCCTTGTTGGTTGTTGTGCATGATTTGTCGAGACTGGACGGTTTGTTAGCGCACACCATGGAAAATTTGATGGAGCGGTTCACGAGTGCAAGTGCAAACCTGGCTAATCCCGCTTTGATGGACTCCCGTGAGTTGGATAGTGTTCGTAGCACTTTGCGAGCTGCGGTGACTGAGCTTCAATTTCAGGATATGGCCTCGCAGTTGATCGTTCACACGTCAAAAATTCTTCAAGGCTGCGCTTATCGCTTAGCCTCAGAATCAATGGGGTCTGAGGACGGGGAGGCCGTTCCTTTTGTCGAAGAGGTTCCCGAGAGGCCCAATCCAGTCACACAAGACGAAATGGACGCCGGATCCATCGAGCTCTTTTAGATTTTGCAATTTCATTTATAACCACACAAATTGAACTAGTCGGAGCTCCAAATGTCTTTAATTCTCGCTGTAGATGATTCGCCGTCCATGCGGAAAATGGTGTCGTTTACCTTGACCGGTGCTGGGTACCAGGTGGTAGAAGCTGTGGATGGGCAGGATGCCTATGAGAAGGCTCAAGCGCAATCATTTGATTTGGTTTTAACTGACCAAAATATGCCGCGTCTCGATGGTCTAGGCCTAACCCGTAAATTGCGGGATCACCCGCAATTCAAGACGACCCCCATTCTTATGTTGACAACTGAGTCCAGTGATTTGATGAAGCAGGCCGGGCGTGCTGCTGGCGCAACAGGATGGCTTGTCAAACCGTTTGACCCAGCGAGATTGCTGGAAGTGATTAAGAAGGTTATTCGTTGATACAAGTCCCTGCGCCTTGACAGGATTGGAATACAGGAGTTCGATATGGCAGAAACGCATCAAGATAGCGGTGGTACAGGTGGGGATTTTGATCTAACCCAGTTTTATCAAATATTTTTTGAGGAAGCGGGCGAAAATTTGGACCAAATGGAGCAGATGCTGCTCAACCTAAATTTGGAAACCGCTGACGACGAAGAGTTAAATGGAATTTTTCGCTGTGCGCATTCGGTCAAAGGTGGGGCTGCCACCTTCGGTTTCAGTGATGTTGCAGAGTTGACTCACCAAATGGAGTCGTTGTTGGACCGGCTTCGTCGGCACGAACTTCAGCCAAATGCAGCGATGGTAGATGTCCTGCTTGAATCTGCTGATGCATCCAGGAGCCTGCTAGCGCGTCATCAAGCAGGCGGTGAGGGCGACGTACTTCCAACCGCTGACTTGGTTCGCAGAATAAGTGATTTGGCCGCCGGCAACGCTCCTGCGCCGCCGCCCGTTGTTGTCGCGCCTGTTCTTGCCAAAGTGGTTGCGCCACTAGCTTCAAAGACTACGCGTACGTTGGAAATAAAGATCGGACCACTGGAGCGTCCAGAACAGGCCGACGCGATTCATGAGTTGTTTCGCGACATCCCCGGCTTAGGCGATATCAAAGTGTTGTCCTCAGATAGGAAAGATACACGAGTCTTTGAGGTAGAAACAGCGTCCACAAACGAGGATTTGTTGGATTTGTTTGCATTCCATGTTTCAAGGGATCATATTCGCATCACCTTAGTTGAGCAGCCAGCAGTGACAGGAGCTCCTGTCGGATATGGATTTTTTGACGGTGCTGCGGGTTCTCCGGGATCGAATGTCAGTGATACGCAAACGGGGGGGGCGCCAGCTCCATTTGTGGGGTTCGGCTTCTTTGATGGGTCGCCGGGTGCACCTGCGTCCGCACCCGTTGCCTTAACGAGTTCAGCCGGAGCTCCGTCGGAAACTAAGGCGGCTGGAAAAGCTCCAGCGAAAGCTGCGACTGGTGCTCCTGCTCCACAGCCGGAGGCTGCAACAATTCGCGTTGCCATTAGCAAAGTGGACCAGTTGATTAACCTAGTGGGCGAGTTGGTTATTACGCAAGCGATGCTTGCTCAGAACAGCCGTGCTTTGGATCCCGCAATTTATCAGCAGTTGCTGACGGGCTTAGCTGATTTGGATCGAAATACGCGTGATTTGCAAGAGTCTGTGATGTCTATTCGGATGATCCCGATGTCCATCGTGTTTAGTCGTTTCCCTAGAATGTTGCGGGATTTGGCGGGCAAATTAGGCAAGAAAGTTGACTTTGTAACCCAGGGTGAAGCAACAGAGTTGGACAAGGGCCTAGTTGAAAAAATTACCGATCCTCTGACTCATTTAGTGCGCAATAGTTGCGATCATGGAGTCGAAATGCCGGCGGATCGCCTTGCTGCCGGCAAGTCGGAGACTGGGACAATCACCTTGTCCGCCTCTCATCAGGGGGGGTCTATTGTTATTGAAGTGCGAGACGACGGTCGGGGCATGTCGCGCGAAAAGATTCTGAGCAAAGCTCGCGAACGTGGCCTAGATGTGTCTGATCAAATGACGGATTCAGAGGTGTGGCAGTTGATCTTCGCACCAGGATTTTCAACAGCGGAAGTTGTTACAGATGTTTCCGGACGCGGTGTCGGGATGGACGTGGTGAAGCGAAATATTGCAGCCCTAAACGGCACCGTTGAAATTGATTCGGCCGAAGGTTATGGCATGAAGGTCTCAGTGCGGTTGCCGTTGACGCTGGCGATTATGGATGGGATGTCCGTCGGAGTTGGGGACGAGGTATACATACTTCCTCTGTCTTCGGTGGTGGAGTCGTTCCAAGTCAAAGCGGACGCAGTAAGTACGGTCGGACAGGGGTCTCAGCTTGTAAAAGTTCGGGATGAGTACATGCCCGTCATTGAGTTAGAAAAGGTATTTCAAATCCCAAGATTCGATTTTGAAAGATCTAGCGACATCATGGTGGTCGTGGAAGCCGATGGTAGCCGTGTTGTCCTTCTCGTTGACGAGTTGTTAGGGCAACAACAAGTTGTCGTTAAGAATTTGGAGTCGAACTATCGCAAGGTGCCCAACGTTTCAGGCGCGACGATACTGGGTGATGGGAAGGTAGCACTTATTTTGGATACAGGTGCTCTAGTTCGCCGTTCTAGGCATTGATTCCAAGGTACTGAAGGAGTTTTACATGGGCATGATGGAGAATGTGGGTGATTTGTCGGCATCGGGTGCTAGAGAGTATCTGACCTTTCGATTGGACCAAGAGGAATACGGGATTGACATTCTTAAGGTTCAAGAAATTCGTGGCTACGAACCCCCAACCCGGGTTGCTAATGCACCAAATTTCATTAAGGGTGTCGTAAATTTGCGGGGTACCATCGTGCCTATCGTGGATATGCGACTGAAGTTCAGTTGCTCCAAGGCAGAGTACAACTCATTCACTGTGGTGATAATTCTTAATTTGAGAAGTCGAATTGTGGGCATCGTGGTGGACTCTGTTAGCGATGTAATGGAATTACCGCCGGAAAGCCTTAAATCAGCTCCAGATATTGATAGCGTTATAGACAGCGGATCTGTGCTGGGTCTCGGCTCTTTAGGCGACCGGATGTTGATTCTCTTAGACATAGAGCGACTTATGTCCGCGCCAGATATGGGCCTTGTTGGTGGGTTGTCTGAGTGAGCTTCTTGGATTGTAAGAAGGCTTGCGGATCGTCGCCGTAATGAAAAGGTTTGAACATTCAGTGTCTCGTTCGAAGGCGCAACTCGAAGGGGGGGACTCAGGGGTTGCGAGTATGCAAGGTCGGGAATTCACGTGGGCCGATGCAGATTTTGATCGTGTGCAGGAGATGATTTACAACCGTGCAGGTATTAGCTTGCATGACGGAAAACACGCCATGGTTTACAGTCGGCTCTCAAGGCGGCTTCGTGAAACGGGGTATCAGAGTTTTCGTGAATATTTGAGTTGGCTAGAGTCCGGCGATGGGCCAGAGTGGCAAGAGTTCGTTAACGCATTGACCACGAATTTGACGTCATTTTTCCGAGAGCAGCATCACTTTGATATTTTCGCTGATCATTTGAGATCTAAGCCTGTTGGAAATCCTTGGAAGGTTTGGTGTAGCGCAGCGTCGACAGGGGAAGAGCCCTATTCGATCGTCATGTCAATGCTTGAAGTGTTGGGCCCCCGTGCCAACTTCTCGCTTTCGGCAAGTGATATCGATTCCAAGGTTCTGGCATCTGCGAAACAGGGTGTTTACAAGGTGGATGGACTAAAAGGGATTGGTGCCGAGCGGCTCTCTCGGTTTTTCTTGCGAGGGAAAGGCGGTAACTCAGGTATGGCACTAGCTAAGCCGGAGTTAAGGCAGTTCATAGAATTCTTGATTGTTAATTTGATCAAAGATGATTGGCCCTTTCGAGAACCCTTTGATGTGGTCTTCTGTAGAAATGTAATGATCTACTTCGATGCTACGACGCAAAGGCGCGTACTGGAGAAGATACACCATGTAATGAAGCCGGGAGCCTTGCTGTTTGTGGGGCACGCTGAGAATTTTGGCGATTCTCGCGATTTGTTTGTATTGAAGGGGAAAACGGTTTATGAACGGCGATAGTAATTCCCAGTTCGCGTTCGTCTTAGCTACGATTCTCAATCCACTGTTGGCAAGGAAATCATGAGTTTGTCACAATCTGGTGTTGGGTCTTTGACAAGTGGAGTTGGTGGAAGCAACCCGCTTTTTAAGACACTCGCGAATGGCCGGATCTCAAGAGTTGATCAACTTAAGGCGCAACCGCGGAAGCCGGGCGAAGCTTCATTCTTTTACGCCGACCATCATTTCCAATACGACGCTGTAAAAGTTCTACCTGGTGAGTACTATGTTTCCAACGAAGACCTCGTTGTGATGACCGTTTTGGGATCGTGCATTGCTGCATGTATTTGGGACGGCAAGGCTCGTACAGGCGGAATGAATCACTTCATGCTTCCCGATGGCGATAGTTCAGACGGTTCCGGACGATATGGATCGTACGCGATGGAGTTACTGATTAACGAGATGTTGAAGCTCGGAGCTCGCAGAGAGACTATGCAGGCGAAGATATTTGGAGGTGCGCAGGTTATGGCGGGCTTCACAACGATGAATGTTGGCGAGCGCAATACAAAGTTTGTTCTTGAGTACTTGGCGATGGAGCGGATTCCTGTGGTGTCGCAGGATGTTCTCGATATTCACCCCAGAAAAGTTTGTTTTTTCCCTGTTACGGGAAAGGCACTAGTGAAGCGTTTGGCGCACTCTCATCCCGAAACGCTCGCCGTGGAAGAGCGAAAGGGAAATGCTTTGACGGTTGCCAAGTCTACTGCTGGTGGATCGGTCGACCTATTTTGAGGAATAGACGTGAGTAAGATTCGGGTCCTGGTTGTTGATGACTCAGCCTTGGTTCGCAGTTTAGTTGCGGAAATCATCAACAGAGAGCGCGACATGGAGTGTGTGGGCACTGCAAACGACCCACTCATAGCTAGAGAGATGATCAGGGAGCTTAATCCAGATGTTCTGACCCTGGATATTGAAATGCCCAAGATGGATGGCATAGATTTTCTCGGTCGTTTGATGCGGCTGCGCCCGATGCCTGTGGTAATGATTTCGACGCTCACCGAGAGGGGTGCCGAAGTAACCATGCGTGCCTTGGAACTGGGAGCAGTTGATTTTGTTGCAAAGCCCAGGATTGGACTGGCTGACGGCATCAATGATCTCGCTGGTCAAATTGTTGATAAGGTGCGAGTAGCCGCGTCAGCGCATATACGGCGTGTGTTCGTAGATAACTCCAGCGCCGTGGGAGCGGACATTTTGCCTCGGACGCGGATTCAGTCGATTGGTCGTATTTCAACCGAGAAACTAATTTGTATTGGCGCGTCAACAGGGGGAACCGAGGCAATCAAAGAAGTGTTAATCCGTATGCCTGCCGATTCCCCGGGAATCGTGATTACTCAGCATATGCCACCTGGATTTACAACCAGTTTCGCGGCCCGTCTAAATGGTTTGTGCCAAATTACCGTGCAGGAAGCCGTCCATGGAGCACGTATCCTACCGGGCCATGCCTATATTGCGCCAGGAGGAAAGCAGTTTCGCGTTGATAGAAGTGGTGCAAACTACATTTGCGTTGTTGAGGATGGTGAGCTGGTCAACAGGCACAGGCCGTCAGTGGAGGTGTTGTTCAGATCCGTAGCAAGTGTAGTGGGCCAAAACGCATTTGGGATAATGCTGACAGGCATGGGGAATGATGGTGCTCAGGCGATGAAGGAAATGAAGGATGCCGGTAGCTACAACTACGTGCAAGACGAGGCGACTTGCATCGTGTTCGGAATGCCGCGGGAGGCTATTTTGCATGGGGCTGCCGACGAGGTCTTGCCGCTAGGCGGCATTGCTGGAGCGCTGCTGAAGAGATTAAGCGGGGGGACTGAGCGATACAGAATTTAGCAAAGATGGCTGATGCATGTTTGGATGGCGCCCATGTGCATGATCTTTTCCCTGTTCAATGGGCTTGCTCGCGGCGAACCCATCACTCTTAGTGTGCTCTTCGCCGCAATTTTCTTTCGATTGCATCTCGCATGTAAATTTAATCGTGTTATGATCGAAGGCTTCGCTGATCACAGTGAAGAAAAAAAAGTGGTGAAAGCTGCTGGGTTCATTAAAAATTTACAGCCGATAAGTGTGGGCGTTTGAAGGCGATTGCCAAGTTCTTTGGAAC
>Ga0247844_1000245_pt1 | contig 118518 bp, 98 predicted proteins | sample LaCtaG_FD_192421 | JGI IMG/M metagenome (GOLD analysis project Ga0247844, IMG submission 192421) | Freshwater microbial communities from meromictic Lake La Cruz, Castile-La Mancha, Spain - LaCruzMarch201714.5m_1 | ecosystem: Environmental > Aquatic > Freshwater > Lake | place: Spain: Castile-La...
AGAAACGAAGAAACCGGAGAACAAGAAGCCGAAATATTAGAAGATGGCCAAGAAATCATCTGGATGAAAGGAGGCCGTGGTGGCTGGGGAAACAGTCATTTCGCCACCCCCACCAATCAGGTGCCCGAATACTCCCAACCTGGCGAACCTGGTGTGGAAGGCTGGAAAATTATTGAACTGAAAGTGTTAGCAGATGTGGGACTCGTTGGATTTCCTAATGCAGGAAAGTCTACGCTGTTGAGTGTACTTACCGCTGCCAAACCCAAAATCGCTAACTACGCATTCACTACCCTCATTCCACAATTGGGCATGGTTGAATACCGCGACAGAAAATCGTTTTGCATTGCCGACCTACCCGGAATTATTGAAGGGGCAGCGGAAGGAAAAGGATTGGGTCACCGCTTCTTACGCCATATCGAACGAAATGCCTTGCTGCTATTTCTGATTCCGGCCGATAGTGCAGATCATAAAAAAGAATTTGAAATATTAGTAGGGGAACTAGAAAAATATAATCCCGAAATGCTGCAAAAAGATTTTATTATCGCCATCAGCAAAAGCGATATGCTGGATGATGAACTGAAAGCCGCCATAGTAAAAGAATTGCCCGAAAATATTCCCCATATTTTTATCTCCTCGGCCACTCAAACCGGTCTTACGCAATTGAAAGATTTATTGTGGACTACTTTAAACAAACCGGTAGCGTAAAATTGCTTCCCAAGGTTTATAAAATTGTTCGAAAAAATTAGCAAAAAAAATCCGACTCAAATGAATCGGACTTTACTATTAAATGTTCTTGGCCTATTATCCAACTGCTTCACTTGACATAGAGCGGGCAGTTTTCTTTCTATCATCCTCATTCAATACCACTTTGCGCATGCGGATGATTTTTGGCGTTACTTCAATGCACTCATCTTGTTGAATATATTCCATACACTCTTCGAGAGAGAACTGAAGTTTTGGAGTAATACGAACGGCATCATCACTACCACTTGCGCGGTGATTGGTAAGTTTCTTCATTTCCACGGCATTCACATTCAAATCACCGGGTTTAATATGTTCAGCGATAATCTGACCCACATATACTTCTTCTCCTGGATCTACAAAGAAACTTCCTCTGTCTTGCAGTTTATCAATGGAATAGGCCGTAGTAGTTCCCTGAAATTTAGCAATCAATACGCCATTATTTCTGCCGGGGATAGGGCCTTTCCAGGGTTTGTAATCGATAAAACGATGGGCCATTACGGCTTCACCGGCTGTATTGGTAAGCATTTGAGAGCGTAACCCGATTAATCCTCTAGAAGGAATTTCAAATTCGAGGTGTTGCATTTCTCCTTTAGATTCCATAATCTGTAATTCGCCTTTGCGCTGGGTTACTAGATCAATTACTTTTCCACTGAATTCAGATGGAACATCCACTACCAGATTTTCAAAAGGCTCATGCTTTTTTCCATCGATTTGCTTTACCAATACCTGTGGATTACCCACGGTAAGTTCATATCCTTCTCTGCGCATGGTTTCTACCAAAATCCCAAGATGCAGAATACCTCTTCCAAATACCATAAAACTATCTGCACTATCGGCATCTTCTACGCGTAAGGCCAGATTTTTTTCGGTTTCCTTCATCAAACGATCACGCAAATGGCGAGAGGTAACAAATTTACCATCCTTACCAAAGAACGGTGAGTTGTTGATGCTGAACGTCATGCTCATGGTAGGTTCATCCACGCTAATTACCGGCAATCCTTCGGGTGTATCTATATCTGCAATGGTATCGCCAATGTTAAAGGTTTCGAGCCCTACCACTGCACAAAGATCTCCGGTTACTACTTCGGTTACTTTGCGCTTACCCATTCCTTCAAATACGTATAATTCTTTTACTTTACTGCGTTTAATAGAACCATCGGTTTGCACGAGTGCAATCGTTTGGCCCTCTTTAATGGTACCGCGGGTTACTTTACCAATAGCGATTCTACCTAAGAAGGAAGAATAATCCAGTGAGGTAATTTGCAATTGCAACGGTCCTTCACTCACGCGAGGTGGCGGTACATGTTTAATGATGCCATCCATCAGCGCAAGGATATTGTCGGTAGGCGTGATGCTATCATTGAACCAGCCATTTTTACCGCTACCATAATAGGTAGGGAAATTCAGCTGCTCTTCGGTAGCATCCAGGTTAAAGAACAATTCAAAAACTGCGTCGTGTACTTCATCCGGACGACAATTGGGTTTATCAACTTTATTGATAACTACAATAGGATGCAAATTCAGTTGCAGTGCTTTTTGTAAAACAAAGCGGGTTTGTGGCATAGGACCTTCAAAGGCATCTACCAGCAAAATTACGCCATCAGCCATTTTCAATACACGCTCTACTTCTCCGCCAAAGTCACTGTGCCCCGGGGTGTCGATTACATTAATTTTATAATTATTGTAAATAACAGCTGCGTTTTTACTGAATATGGTAATCCCTCTCTCCTTCTCCAAATCGTTCGAATCCATGATCAGTTCACCGGTTTCCTGGTTGTCGCGAAAAACCTTGGTTGTTTGTAATATACGATCTACCAGGGTGGTTTTTCCGTGGTCAACGTGGGCTATAATAGCGATATTTCTTATTTCCATGAGAGTTTTTGAAGGTGCAAAGGTACGGCTTTCCGGTGTGAGGGCAATACAATTTACTAAGATACCCTGTAATTAGCGGGTTATCATATAGTTAAATAAAGTTCTAGTAGCCCTAGATTTGGAAACTAAGGCTAAACCCGCAGATAGATTTTTTTCTTATTCATCCAGTATCCCAAACTCCAGCATAGCAGCATAAAAACAATGGCAAATGCAAGAGAGCCGAAATAGGGACCCAAAAAGCTAAAAAGATTATTATACAGCCATTGGAATAAGCTCAACCCGGGTATAACGGGAGTGATGTACAACACTACAGCGAACAACTCACTAAAAAGGTAGATAGCCAGTGGGTTTTTTCCGGCGATTTCAAAGAAACGTGCTCCCGTTAATTCCTGGCGTATATCAATCCAGTATATAATAATGGAAATTATTACTAGGTCTAATCCTGTAGTGAGCATTACAAAAGAGCCGGTCCATAATTTTTTATTAATGGGTAACCAAAAATTCCAGCTGTATGCCAGCAATAAAAGCAGCACCCCTGCCAGTAACAAATGCGTGAGCGCCTCATAATTTTTACCTTGCTTTTGCAGATAAGCACCCGCATAATAGCCAATTACTACATTTACAATGGCAGGCAGGGTACTTAACCAACCTTCGGGGTCAAAGGCAACGCCCTCTCCTTGGTACATATGTGCATCTCCCATCAGCCATTTATCAAAGTAATATCCCGCATTGGTTGTCATGCCCAACGGATCGGTTAAACTGCCAAACCAATACAATGCAGCCCAATAAAAAAGTAGAAAAAATATGCAGATAAAAGCCACGGATCGGGTATTTAAAAACTGGACCATCAAGGCTGTTGCCCAATAACAAAGAGCAATCCTTTGCAGCACACCCATAATCCGGGTATGATCGAAGGGAGCAACCACCAGGTGCCCCTGATCATAAGTGAAAAAGGGAAACCAATACATTAAAAACCCTAGCAAAAAAATGATTGCTGCCCGCTTAGAAACCAATATAAATATTGCTTGGTTGGGTTTTTTTTGCCATTTGGGAATTACAAAACTGAGGGCATTGCCTACGGCAAACAAGAAGGAAGGGAACACCAAATCGGTAGGAGTAAATCCGTTCCAATCGGCATGTAACAATAAAGAAAAAGTGGCACCGCCATCACCGGGTGTATTTACGATAATCATAAAACAGATGGTAAGGCCACGGAAAACATCCAGGGCCAGAAAGCGGGGAGGGGTGTGCATAAAACAAATTTTCTAGGCTCGAATGTAAGTGAAAATAAGACTGATTTTCTTTCAGCATAAAAATTACAATTAAATAGGTAGATTTATAAAAAAATTATGCGCCTACTTAAAATATTGGTAGTTCTTCTAGTGGCACTAGCCGCTATATATTTTTTAGGTCCTCATCCAGCAAAGCCGGTATTCACCAATTTGTTACCCAATCTTACCGATAGCGGAGCTGCTTTAGAGGGCTATGTTGCCAGAATGGAAAACCGGCATTCTGTTAAAAAAGACAACGAAGCCCGCATTGTTTGGGCCAATGATTCGCTAAAAAATACCACCGAATATGCGATTGTGTATCTGCATGGGTTCAGTGCCAGTCAGGAAGAAGGTAACCCAGTTCACCGGAATATTGCCAAAGCATTTGGCTGTAATTTATACCTTGCTCGATTAGCCGAACATGGTATAGATACAACCGATGCCTTATTTCATTTTACGGCTGAGGAGTTATGGGAAACTGGAAAAGAAGCTTATGCGATTGGTAAAAAATTAGGTAAGAAAGTAATTCTGATGGGAACCTCAACGGGAGGCACCCTCGCGCTGCAACTGGCAGCTGCTTACCCCGAAATTGCGGGGTTGGTATTGTATTCTCCGAATATCGAAATCAATGATCCTAATGCCTGGTTATTGAATGATCCCTGGGGATTACAAATTGCCCGGCTAGTAAAAAAATCCAACCTGAATACAGCGGCAAGAGGGGATAGTATTTATAATCAATTCTGGAACCACACTTACCGGCTAGAGGCCACCGTTCAACTGGAAGAGCTACTAGAAACAACCATGCTTCCCGCTACCTTTCAGCAGATTAAGCAGCCGGTGCTCAGTTTATTTTACTATAAAAACGAAAAAGAGCAAGACCCTGTAGTAAAAGTAAGTGCCATTCAAAAAATGATGGGGCAATTGGGCACTGCAGAAAATTTAAAAAAATCCGTTGCAATTCCGGAAGCAGGCAATCATGTATTGGCATCTCCTATTCAATCGAAAGATATTCAAAGTGTTGAAAAAGAAACCCGGCTATTTTTACAGGAAGTGATAAAACTGCCACTCCAACCGGCTCATTACCGTTAAGCCCAGCAGGAATTTGTTAATCCATAATCTTCTATATCTTCGCCAAAACGATTGCACATGCCCAGCACATTTGTAGCAGGTGTGGGGAAATATCTTCCTCAACAGGTGGTTACCAATAACGATCTTATTAAATACATGGATACTTCTGATTCTTGGATTCAGGAGAGAACGGGTATTCATGAAAGAAGGTTTGCCCATCGAACAGAAGAAACTACCACTACCATGGGGGTGGCGGCTGCGCAACAAGCCATTGAAAGGGCGGGTACCACGGCACAGGATATTGATTTTATCATTTTTGCTACCCTATCCCCCGATTATTATTTTCCGGGCTGTGGTGTATTACTGCAGCGTGCCATGCAAATGCGTGAAATAGGCGCATTGGATATACGCAATCAATGCAGTGGATTTTTATATGCACTCAGCGTGGCCGATCAGTTTATTAAATCGGGCATGTATAAAAATATTCTGGTGGTAGGAAGTGAGAAACATTCCTTCGGACTCGACTTTACTACCCGTGGCAGAAATATTTCGGTGATTTTTGGGGATGGGGCCGGTGCGGTTGTTTTACAGGCAACCGATGAACCCGGTACTGGTATCCTTAGTACACATCTGCACAGTGATGGCAATTCGGCAGAGTTACTGGCCATGTATAATCCGGGTACCCACGCGAATCACTGGGCTGATAAAAATTATGCTCACTTTGATCAAGCCGAAATTGGCCAAATGTTTATGAGCCACCAAATGATTGATGAAGCGCAGAATTATCCCTACATGGATGGGCAATCTGTATTTAAAAAAGCGGTTGTAAAATTTCCGGAAGTAATCATGGAAGCCTTAGATAAAAATGGACTTACTCCGGCAAACATCCATTTATTAATTCCCCATCAGGCCAATTTGCGCATCAGTCAATTTGTTCAGCAAAAATTACAACTTGCCGATAGTCAGGTATATAACAACATACAACATTACGGAAATACTACGGCTGCCTCGGTACCCATTGCCTTGTGTGAAGCCTGGGAAAAAGGAATGATTGAAAAAGGCAATTTGGTTTGTTTGGCTGCTTTTGGCAGTGGATTTACCTGGGGCAGTGCCCTGATTCGCTGGTAATCAACAGAACGCATTTTTTATTGGCATTTCAATTGTTGCTTCATGCTTGAAAGAAAATTCATTTATCTAATCAATCCTATTTCGGGAACCCGAAAAAAAGATAAGGTGAGGAAAATGATTGAGCGGGAAACCGAATCGAGGGGAATTACCTATTTACTATTGCCTACCAATGCTGCAGGAGATTACGATGATATCAAAGATCTGGTGCAGCAGCAGGGGTTTACTGATATTATATTAATTGGAGGAGACGGAACGGTTAATCAGGTAGTAGGTGCTTTAAAAGAGCTACCGGTTCGTTTTGGAATTATTCCCCTAGGCTCGGGTAATGGATTGGCGCGTTCGGCAGGTATTCCCCAGCATCCATCGGCAGCCCTCTCTTTAATTTTTGAAGGTAGCAGCAGCCGAGTAGATGCATTTACCATTAACAATCTCTTTTCCTGCATGCTCAGCGGTGTAGGGTTAGATGCGCGGGTGGCACATGAATTTTCCCGGGCAAGCAGCCGAGGATTAATTACCTATACCCAAAAAAGTATTGTTCAATTTTTTAAGGCGCAGCCCTTTTTATTTGAAGTGGTGATCAATCAGTTTTCGTTTTTCACCGATGCTTTTTTTATTTCCGTGGCCAACAGCAATCAATTTGGCAATCAGGTTACCATTGCACCACAGGCAAGCATCAGAGATGGATTGCTGGATATTGTAATTGTACAAAAAATGAATAAGGCCAAGCTGCCCTTTGCCATATTAAAACAGATTCGGGGAAATAATAAACTGCAGGAATTGGTAGAACAAATGTCGAATAAAAATATTTTATACTTTCAAACCCCTACCCTCACCATTCATAACCCCAAATTGGCACCCCTGCATATAGATGGAGAACCAGCTGAAACTGCTTCCACATTTCAAATCACGTTATTAAACCAATGTTTCGATCTGATTCAACCGGCTACTGATTCTTAAACCAATTCAATAATTGTGCAAACTGTTGTTGATTGGCCTCCGAAGTAACCGCAGCCGCCAGATCTTTTTTATCCACTTCCGTTAAATGAAAGCTTAACCCCACTGCGGATTGTTTTTGGGTAGGCTGATACTGTATTGAAATACGAGAAAAACCAGGGCCATAGGCATCTGCCATGTAGTGAAGGGAAGATTGCTGAGAAAAATCCTGCATGCGATACCAGTTTTTATTCAAGGTCATCAGCGGATCCAGCAACATGTTTCCCAGGGTTTGATTATTTTCTGAGCTATCCCAATCGTTTAAACTTCTGTCCCTGATTTGTATCATTACAACTCCCGCAGTATTTTCCTGCAACCAGGTTCGAAAAGTTTGCACAAAACGAAGTGCAGTTTCTTGTCCAAAATTATCCCGTAAACCCGCGTCCATCACATCAATTACGGGTCGTGTGGGCAACCAAACATTGGGCAACACATACGGAAAAGTGGCATTCATCCGTAGGGCCGACAAAAAGCCTAGAGATTGTGCCTGTTGCTGAGCCAGTAAAGTTTGAAAATCTACCCCATCCGGTTCTGTAGGCGTTATGGCATTGCTATCGGAAGGATACCGCATCAAAAAACGCAAGCGATCGTTACTGATTAATAGTTTTCTGGCATCTTTGGTAATTACGGCATGCATCCAGATAGTGGGTATAAGGGCCGAATCTTCTGCAGCGGCATAGGCCCGAAGGGGTTTATCCATCATTCCCAACGTGTTTTCATTCAATTTTCTTTCGAATGCATAGCCCCTATCTTTGGGATATTTTTTTTCATTATAAACAAAATGCTGAACTGGCCCCATCAGATCGCGGGTGATAAAGGAGGAAAATAAAGGGCTCAACAAATCTTTTGCAATCAGTTCACTCCATTTCGGATCTTGAAGATTGGGTATGATTTTCTGTTGTTTTTGCCAATACAATTCCCGAAAAAAAGCGGCTCCCAGCATACCCCCGGAAGCACCGGTAATTAAAAAAGTATGTGGCAATAATTTTCCCGAAGTGATACTATCCAGGTGTTGAAGCACATGCATGGTAAAAGTGGCACTGCGAGAACCTCCCCCACTAGTATTAATTATAAAGAGTAAGGGCTTTGCCTCCGGCTGACGGCTTTTCCATTTTTCTAGGCGAGTAAGATACACTTGCTTATCTAGTTGAATAGAATCAGAATTTGCCATTGCCAGCAAAGCCAATCTGGAATATTCAGGCCATGTTTTTTGGGCAGCGTAGTCTACCCCATACGCCTTATCTCGAACTTTGAGAATATCATGCTGATATAGCCATTGCAATCCAAAATAACACACCACCAAAACTGGGATACTCCAATTCTTTAAAAAAATACTGATGGCAGCAGCAAAAGCTGTTAACAATGAAAAGAATAAAATGATGCTGGCAGCGGCCGGCAGTTGAAAAAGTCGGGCATCGGAACTGAACCCAACCAGCACCAGAAATACAAAAGCTATAACGATGGCAATTACCGCCGAAAAATGATGCCGTTGTAACACAGACTCAATAAAGGCTGCCGGGTAGTGCCTTACATCTCTTGGCTTTCTCCAGCCAAGCCGCGCCGTTAAAAACCAATTAACGGGTATCAGTGGCTTTTCTAAATGAAGCAACGCGTGGGTTGAAAGCTTTTCGTATTGCTGATTAGTTTGCCGAATGGTGGTGGCTAAATTTTTATAAATCGTTTTATCTGCTCCAAAAAAATACAGAAAAGAGATTGCGATAGAAGCCGTGCAACCTAACAACAAACCTAAAATCATACTCCATACAGAACCGGTAGACAATAAATTACTATTACTGGCGTAGTTACGCATCTCATACACATAAACACACAAAAAAATGAGTGGAATGATGGCATTATTAATACAATATTTTAAAAAGGGCTGAGCAGTTGTTACTAAAAACCGCACACTGCGAGCATGTAAAATAAAGGTGGTAATATTCCAGCTCATCAGAAAAATACCAAGAGCAAATCCTACAATGGCTGTGCTGATAAAATTAACCTGCCCATAATATTCGGGTGCCAGAAAAAGGGAGTTGGCACCAAATTTATTCATCAAGTTTCCGGTAATAGTAGCCAGTAGAATATACCAAATCACCAAAAATTCTAGATGCTTGCGAAAATGCAATAAAAATAATTGTACCGGAAGGGCGAACCAGATAAGCGAAAAAATTTTCTTGATAAACATTCGCCCTAATTTAAATGCCTGGTTACTGGTTAACGGGTAACCGCCTGATGAGATAAAGTAGCTTAACCATCAGCAATAATAGTGCCATTCCGGTAAGCTGGTGAATCTGAGCCAGCCATTCGAACCAGCCCCATTTTCCGGGTATAATTCCCTTGCTAGCAAACAAAGACAAAATCCCCAGCAACACCTGAATAAAAACAAGTACAGCTGCCCAGTTTTTAATAAATGCTACCTGCTTGGATAAGGGATTCTTGTAGAGCTGAACGGTGAAGCATACTATACCGATTAATAAAATATAGGCGAACAGGCGATGGATAAAATGAATCAAAATGGGATTATTCACCACATCCTTCCATGCTAGTTGCTTATCGGTAAATGGCCACCAAGCTCCATTGATCGTAGGCCAAGTAGCTGCTGCAGTGGCGGCTTTATGCCCTGCCATTAAGGCACCAAATGCCAGCTGCACAACCAGCAAAGCCAATAATCCGATCACCCAGCTACGCAAACGACTATTATTAGTAAATGACTCAGTTCCCCATTGCAATTGCAGGGTAAACCACCAGGTATAGCATAATAAACCCAATGCAAAAACAAAATGAAGGGCTAATCGGGTAGGCTTTACATAAATAGCATCTCCGCTTAATCCGCTTTTTACCATAATCCATCCCACAGCGCCCTGCAAGGCTCCCAATAAAAAAAGAATCACCAGCGGGCCCACCATACTTTTTTTAAAATGCCGGCCCGACAATAATAAAATAAATCCTACTGCAAATACTACCCCAATTAACCGGGCCCATAATCGATGAAACCATTCCCAAAAAAATATAAATTGAAAATCCGGTAAGGTAAAGTGATAGTTGATCAACTGAAACTGAGGGGTTTGCTGATATTGGCGAAAAGCTTCGTTCCATTGCTCTTGGTTCAAGGGAGGTAAAACCCCTGTAATTACCTCCCACTCGGTAATCGACAATCCACTACCGGTTAATCGGGTGATGCCACCTAGGGCTATCTGAATAATCGTCATCACAATGCCGGTTCTCAACCATAAGATTACCCATTTTGAGGATTGCTGTGATAACTGCATATTGCTACTTTTTAAGCAACAAAGTTACAGCGGGAGGATGAGATTATCGAGAGGCACTTCAATAAATCGCGAGTTGGGAGAAATTTGTACGTATCCGGTAGAATGATGACATTTATGCTATGTTACCCGTACAACACCAGTTAAAATTGTTGGAAGCCGGCATAGACGAGGCCGGCAGAGGATGTTATGCCGGACCGGTATTTGCTGCTGCTGTGATATTACCCAACCATTTCTATCACCCCCTACTGAACGATAGCAAACAGGTAACCAAAGCTAATAGGGAAGTATTGCGAAAAGTGATTTGCAGAAACGCACTTGCCTGGTCGGTAGCTCAGGTATCTCCTGCCGAAATCGACCGAATCAATATTCTTCAGGCAACTTATCGGGCCATGCATAAGGCAATCGGCGGCTTAACCATTCAACCGGAAATGCTGCTGATAGATGGAAATCGCTTTAGGCCCTACCCCTCTATCCCGCATGTTTGTATGATAAAAGGAGATGGCAAACTGGCAAATATTGCAGCAGCTAGTATTTTGGCAAAAACTTTTCGAGACGAATATATGTTGCAATTGCATGCAAAATATCCGGCATATGCTTTTGATAAAAACAAAGGCTACGGAACCGCTATCCATAGAGCCGCCATTGAACAGCAAGGCCTCTCGCCAGTGCATCGAAAAAGTTTTAATATCCTTCCAGCTCAAATGAAATTACCGCTGTAAATAAAAGGGATTAGTCTTCCCAAACACCCGCACCTTGGCGAATTACAGAACAGCTTCCGCTGGTGCAATCGAGTATAGTAGAAGGGATAATTCCCCCGGCACCTGAATCAATTACTATATCCACCAGCTTTTGATATTTTTCATAGATTTCTGCTGGCTGAGTGAGTTCTTCGGCATATTCTCCTGGTAGTGAGGCAGATAAAATGGGATGCGATAATGCTTCTACTATGCCTAGTGCCACCGGGTGATTGGGAATCCGCAATCCGATGGTACTTTTTTTGCTGTGCAATATTTTGGGTACCTGTTTACTTGCAGGCAGAATAAAGGTGAACGGACCCGGTAAATAATTCTTCAATATCCGGTATAAGGGGGTAGAAATACTTTTGGTATAGTTACTCAAATCGCTCAGACTGCTGCAAACAAAACTAAGCTGTGCTTTTTGTGGATCAACTTGTTTAATTCGGGCAATTCGTTCGATGGCTTTGGTTTGAAAAATATCACAACCTAATCCGTATATCGTATCCGTTGGATAAATGATTACCCCTCCCGATTGTAAACAATCCACTACCGTTTGGATGTGGCGGGGCTGTGGATTCTGGGGGTGGATGGAAAGTAGCATCCCTAAATATAACTGCAAAAACTAAGCCCATACATAAAATTTCAACGGCGGCCTTGTGCCGCCGTTGATAAACCCATTGACTACTGCGTATCTGGCAGCCGCTCATTTCTGCTTCGATACATCCCAAAAGTACTCGCATCCACTAGCCTTGCGCTGCGTATTTGTACTGATTTTTTTGCGTAGTAACCGTTCATGAATTTCTTCTGCAAATACGCCATCAATCCTCGCCAATAGATACGATTTTGCTGCCATAATCAAGTAATATGGCAAAACTGGCACTAATAGACGATCATATTATTTTCCGCAAGGCCTTAGCTGCTTTTTTAACCAACTGGCAAGGATATCAGATTGTGCTGGAAGCGGGCAATGGAACCGAGTTGAAACTAGCAATGCCATTGGTATCTCTCCCCGATCTGGTAATACTGGATATTAATATGCCCGAAATGAATGGCTTTGATACAGCAGCCTTTTTACTGCATCGCTATCCCGGAATGAAAATATTAATCGTAAGCATGTTGCCAGAAATGCATCACCTAGAAAAGTGCTTACAACTGGGTATTTGCGGATATGTTCAGAAAGATGCCAACATAGAAGAACTGCAACAGGCAATTGAACAAATTCTTCAAAAAGGTTATTATGTAAACCCCGCCTCCTGCATTCATTTACTGAGTAAAAGAACCACCGAAGAAGAAATTACCGCAGCAGCTGCCCAACAGGCAGCAGCATTATCCGACCGGGAAAAAGAATTTCTAAGCTGGCTTTGTACCGACAAAGGATATAAAGAAATTGCCCGCGAAATGTTTGTGAGCCCAAGAACCATCGACGGCTATCGGGATGCCCTCCTGAAAAAACTGAAAGTAGCTTCGCGTATTGGTCTGGTTACCTTTGCCATTCGGCAGGGTATTGTTGACTTACGCTAAACTTATTCGGCAATTTCCCAAACTTCTCTGCCGCGGAGCAGCTTGTTGAGGTCGCCTTTTCCTTTGGATGCAATTACGTCGGCAATCTGGCTGGCCATTACATCTTCGTAACAGGGCCGGTCGGTTTCGTAGAACACACCGAAAGGACGAGGGAAATGTCCGCCTTCTTTGGAAGGACTATCAAATAATCGAGAAAGTATCTGCGCTTTATAAAAATCACGTTCATCATGAACCCAGCAATCATCGGCTGCATACTCACTACCTATTTCCACTACCACTGGTTTTAATCCATCTAACCGGATTCCTTTTTGCTGACCAGCGCCAAACAACAAAGGCTTTCCCTGTTCAAGGAAAAGGGTTTCCTCGGGTTTGGTACCTTTTTCTGTAAATATTTCAAAGGCGCCGTCGTTAAAAATATTACAGTTCTGATAAATTTCTAAAAACGAAGAACCCTTGTGCTGTTGAGCACGGGTAAGCATATATTGCAAGTGCTTTGGATCTCTGTCCATAGTTCTACCCACAAAACTTGCGTCGGCACCCATTACCAGGGCAATTGGATTAAATGGATGATCAATACTACCGTTAGGTGTACTCTTGGTAACCTTATTCTCTTCGGAAGTGGGAGAATATTGTCCTTTCGTTAATCCGTATATCTGATTGTTGAACAATAGTACATTCACATCAAAATTTCTGCGGAGCAGATGAATGGTATGATTACCACCAATACTAAGGGCATCTCCATCACCGGTAATTATCCAAACACTCAAGTCTGGACGCGCTGCTTTCAATCCACTAGCAACCGCAGTAGCCCTTCCGTGAATCGAGTGCATGCCATACGTATTCATATAATAAGGGAAGCGACTGCTGCAGCCGATACCACTCACCATTACAATATTTTCTCTGGGGATACCTATTGTAGGCATCACTTTCTGAACCTGAGCAAGGATGGAGTAATCTCCACATCCCGGACACCAACGAACTTCCTGATCAGTTACAAAATCTTTAGCTGTTAACGCAGTACTTACCGGTGCTTCTACTTCAGACATAACTACAAAAATTAAATAGGTTACACAGTATTATGAATATTCAAATTTAAGCATAATTATTGTCCCTCCCCAGAATTCTCCTGCAATTCTTCCCAGTATTCGGCAGCCCGGCGGGTATGGGGTATTACTATACTGCCCCCTACAATATTAGCCACAGCAAACACCTCGTATAACTCGGCTGTACTTACTCCACATTCCTTACTTTTTCCCAGATGATACCTGATACAGTCGTCGCATCTAAGCACCATGCTTGCAACCAAACCGAGTAATTCCTTGGTTTTGGCATCTAGGGCTCCGGATTCATAGGTATGGGTGTCTAAATTCCAAAAACGCTTTAAAACCAGGTTATCTTTAGCTAATATCACTTCGTTCATCCGTTCGCGATAGCTGTTGAACTCTTGTACCAGATTACTCATTTTAGTAGATTTTAAACTAAAACTACAAAACAGCCGCTATGAACTGATTTTTGTTATTAAATTACCTGTTATTAGCCCACCACACTATACGTTTACTTTAAATTGATTTTTATGCGTTTCATTTCCCTTTTACTACTTGCGCTCTGCTACGGTTTCTCCGGTACAGCCCAATCTCCCAAAGAAAAAATAAAAGTTACCGATATGCTGAATGTTAAGCAGGTAACCCAACTGGTAACCCATCCCTCTGGAGAAATGGCAGTATATGTGCTCAACAGTATTGAAGCCGATAAGGATAATAAAGGGGAATATAAATACCTGAATCAATTGGTACTGTTATCGCTCAATGCTCCCTATACGCATCGCGTATTAACCGGAAAAGAAGGAGCCGCTCAGCCCGCTTTTAGTCCAGATGGAAAGCAATTGGTTTTTGTGCGTCCGGTGGATGGCAAACCCCAGTTGTTTTTACTAAGACTGGATGGAGGTGAATCTATACAGCTTACCCAATCGAAATATGGAGCTGGCAATCCGGTTTGGAGCCCGAATGGCAAGCAACTTTTATTTTCTGCATCGGTGCCTTTTCCCGACCTACTAAAAGATGAACAATTGAACCCTGGTGGTAGAGGCCCCTCGTTTCCTATGGAAAAACCGGGATTTACGGCTTACGTTAACCCAAGCCCATCGGGCATTCAGCCCAACCCAGATGGAACCACGGCAGAAGTTCGCGCCTGGCTAGATAATAATGTGAAAGACAAAAAAGCCAAAGTAATTAATAAACTCAATTTTCAGGAAGAAACCGCTACCAGTGGTGAAATGAACTTCTCGCATTGGTTTGTAGTAGATGCCAACCCCGGTGCAATCGCCAAACCCATTACCCATGGATTTTTCCGCTATACTGCAGTAATTTTTACGCCAGACGGAAAGCAATTGCTGATAACCGGCAACATGGATTCAACCCTCCATCCCGACAGGGCTTTGGAGTCATCTGTTTTTATGGCAGACTCTGCCGGCAATCAACTAAGAACCTGGCTGAGTGGAAAAGGAGTAACTTATACATCCGCGAAAATTTCTCCCTCCGGAAAATGGGTGGCTATACAAAAAGGGAAAACCGGATTTGTAGATGTGCCTGAACTTTTTATATTGCCTTTTAACGGAACTGAAAAAGATAAAATTGATTTGCCCTTTGATAGAAATAAATCTGCTGTTGTTTATAGTGCCGATGAAAAATCAGTTTTCTTTACTGCCCAAAGTAATGGGGGTGTTCCACTTTATAAGGTAGACATCGCATCTAAAAAAATAACTTCCCTAACACCCGCCGATGCCGGCGTAGCCAGTTTTGATTTATCCAAGGGGAAACTACTGTTTTCGCAAACCAATGTTACCAGCCCTTCCGAAATAATCACCTGTGATGCCGAGGGAAAAAATGTACAAACACTCTCCACCCTCAACAGCAGTTGGCTAGCAAACAAGCAATTGAGTTTGCCAGAAAAAAGAACCTTCGTAAACGAGGAGGGCATGACGGTTGAATATTGGATTATGAAACCCGTCGGATTTCAATCTGGGAAAAAATATGCTGCGATTCTAGATATACACGGAGGGCCCAGTGCGATGTGGGGACCTGGTGAAAACTCGATGTGGCACGAATTTCAATATTACTGTGCGCGGGGTTATGTGGTGGTATATGCGAATCCCCGGGGTTCGGGTGGATATGGTGCGAAATTTTTACAAGCCAATATCAACAACTGGGGAACCGGCCCTACTCGGGATGTAATTACAGCACTGGAAAAAGCAACGGATGAGGGATATATCGACACCAGCCGGCTAGCCGTTACAGGTGGTTCCTATGCCGGGTACTTGGTGGGATGGATAGTAGGGCACGACCAGCGATTTAAAGCGGCCTGTGCACAACGTGGGGTATTCGAACTCACCACTTTTATGGGGGAAGGAAATGCTTGGCGACTGGTACCGAATTATTTTGGGGGTTACGCTTTTGATCCTGCAGTAAAAAAAGTACTTGATCGCGAATCGCCACTAACTTATGTAGCGAATGTGCAAACGCCCCTCATTATTTTTCATGGAGAAAATGATTTAAGAACCGGGGTAATTCAAAGTGAAATGTTTTATCGCAGTCTGAAGATATTGGGCCGGCCGGTTGAATATGTTCGCCATCCGGGTGCTTCTCACGAAATCACCCGCACAGGAAATAATCGCCAAAGAATGGATCAGATGCTTAGAACCCTAGAATTCTTCGAAAGATACCTTCAACCCTAGTCCTCTTCTATTTGAGCGACTTGAGCCAGTCGTTGATACCCGTATAAATTTTTTGAGCCACTGAGGTTTTGAACGCCGGATTAACAATTCGGCGTTCGTCGTCTTGATTACTTAAGAAGGCAATTTCCACCAAACAGTTGGGGAAATCAGTTGGGGCATTGAGGGCAAAATTGAAGTGACCGATATTTCCAAACTCATTTAAATTCAACTCCAGCATTCGGGTAAGCACAAACTGGGTAAGTGGCCGAAATCCAATGTGTTTATAATAAGTGCTCACCCCTCGTACCTGTTGGTTGGCACTGGAATTAAAATGCAGGCTGATGAGTAAGTCGGGATGCTGTTGTTCTAAGAAGAGAATACGATCTTTATTATCGAAGGTTGTATCAGAATCACGCGTCATGATGATGTTGGTTACTCCTTTTCGGCGTAACAATTTTTCTAATTCCTTGGCATATTTGAGGGTAAGATCTTTTTCGGACTGAAAAGTTTTGATACCCCCTGTTCCTCCATTGGTACCTCCATGGCCGGCATCAATAGCAATGGTAAGTTTGCGAATATCTAGTTTTGTTGGCTGGCGCTTTACCGACACTACCAGAAACTTACCCTTATATCCAATCGAGTATCCCCAATGTTGGCGATGCACCAGTTCGATGGTAACTCGAACCACATCATCTTCTAGCTGATGGTAGTATACATTTTTCACTTCTTTTAAAGAACGGAGTTGGGTAACCCAGTTGGTATTGCTATGCACCCCATAAATATCAACTTCTATAACCGACGGATTGATTAGCATCCTGCTTTGATAGGGCAAGCGTTCTTCCATGGCAATACCCACATAATCTAACAGGGAATCTCCTTTTGCACTAAAAGAGGCCGTGAGATATTGATCTTTTAATCGGACTGCCGAATCGGTTTGAATTGATTTTTTTTCGATATAGGCACTGTGGTAGGCTGATAGCTGAACTTTGTACATATCTTTAGCCGAATCAACCACCCGCAATAAAACGCCCGAATCCAGATAACCCATTTTAGCTCCGCCCAAACGATCTTCTCCCAACCCAAAATAAAGGGAAGGTAATTTGCCAGAAGTTCGAACTAGTTGAATGGGTTGTGCAGAAACTGCGACTACCACTTGGAATGCGAGTAGAAAGCAAATGATTTTACAATACTTCATCCTTCTAAGATAAAATATTATTGTGATTCCGATAAGGTGAATGAGAAATAAAGAAAAATGCTCTTGGCTAATCGTAGCGCTTCAGTTTTCGGGAGAACCAGAAATCGCGGTAGCAGAGAGTAAGGGTAAATTGGGAATAGCGTTCGCGAATCAGTCCTTTTTCGGTAGTTCCCCGAACACCCAATTCAATGGCTCCCTGAATAGCTAGACTACTAAGGGCAGTGCGTGATAATTCGGCACCTGCGCCAAAGGTTAACCCATAATCTTTCAGCTGAATACCGTTAATGCGAAGATAGGAGTCGGTATAAAAAAGTCCTGTTTGCAAAAAGTATTTCTCATAACTCTGGTTCATGTAGGAACCTTTTTTCGAAAACTCGAAGCCCCCCGAAAAACGCTGGCTGTTATCTAACATATAACTCACCCCGCTGTAATTGGTTTCACGCCATCCGTCGTACTGATAATCAAATGCTAAGGTAAACATATTACGGAAGGTGGCAGCAGCGCCTACCTGATAAGAAAGAGGCAAAGTGAAATAAGAAGTTTTATAGTACTCATTTTCTAGCAAGACTGTATTTCCCGAAACAGCCCGCAAACTGTAATTGGCTCGTAAGTCGGTTTTATTAGATATCGTTCCCCCAGCGGCAATATTCCAAAGCCTATTCAGTTTGGCTTGGTACTGTGCCCCCAACTTAAATCTGGCTTGCCCAACCGATACATTCCGAGAAGTTACCACCCCACTATCGGTAAGCTGACCCGATAAGAATTCTTTTTCCTCAATCTGCCCAAACAAATAAGAAGTTTGTAACCCGATGTTCAGGTTTTTATTAACCACAAAGCTATTGGTAATAAAAGCTTGGTTGGTACTTCCGGTTCCGGAATAAAATGCGTCTGCAAATAAATTACTTCCCTGAATGGGCTTTTCTCCGGCGAAAGAATAATTCACCGTACTGTAAGGAGTTAAACCCAAGCCAATTGCCCATCTGGGAGTAATTTTAGTTCCCAGGGTAACTTTCTTAAACTGAAGGTCGGTGGATTTATTATCAGAAAAATCACTTACCGGTGATCCGGTATAGGAAACATATTTAAACCGAGCAGCGGCTTCAAAATGGAAAAAATGCTGATCAAGAGCAGCATAGGAAGCCGGGTTAACTTGATATATATATCGGTTAGAAGATAAAGCTACTCCGGCATGACCCATCCCGGAAGTACGGTCGAAACTGCTTTTTTCAATGTCCCCTATGCCAATTAAAGAGTAGGGAGAGGTATTATTTTGTGCTTTGGCCTCTATGAGTGAACCACTCACTGCCATGCAACAACACATCAATATCGGAATGATTTTCTTCATATTATTTTACGGCGGCGTACACAATTGCTAATTCAATTTTACCTAAAGGATTCACTTTATTACCAACAACTAACCTATTAAAAGTGGTTTCCATCAAAGGGCTGGGAGGTAACATTAATAAGCCATTGTTACCATTGAAAGATGGATCACCTACAATCAAGGCAATATAATTTGTTACATCATAGGCGTAACTCGTTTTCTCACCGTAAAGATAATCCACCTCAAGACTTCCAAATTGGGGATTAGAAGATCCGTTGGCAAAAAATGCAAGGTCGAACCCGATTTGGTTATTAATGTTTGTTGAGGCCAACCTTACCAACGGAGGCAAAGCAAAATTGGGACTATAAGAACCTTTCAGCGGCCTAACCACCAAGGTTGCCCGGATAATTTTGGTATAATTGGGAATCTTCAATAAATCGCGGATAGAATTGAACCTAACTTTCGCAAAGGCACCACCTAAGTAGAAACTATAAGCAGCATTGCCCGTTAAGCTGCTGTTCAGTTCCTTTTTGGCCGCAAGGTCTTTTAAAACCGTACCGGACCTATCTATACTAATCTGATTGTAATGGTGGATTTTTGCACCCATTGATATATCGAAGTTTAAACTGCGCAAAAATAGATCGGGCTTTTTGTAATACATTCTGATAACCAGACTATCCTTTGCTCCAAAGGCAAACTGGGTATTTGATCCGGCTGATACACGTATGCCATTGAAGTATTTAACAAATGCATCCAGGGTTCTCATGTCTTTATCATTAGGATTCTTGAGTTTGCTCAAAAACTCCCGACCCAAATTATCCGACAGGCGAATTTTAATTGAATCTCTCCTCAGGGGCCGAACGTACACGGTTTTGCTACCCAAGGGAGTTGGATCTACTGTAAACTGACGATTATTAAAAATCCGGTTAAAATCTTCTTCATATCCATTGATAATTTGATTTACCCGATGCACATTCAAAGTAATTGGTAGAGAACTATCCCCATAAAAAGTTCTGTTGGGAACCATCAATAGGCAAATAGAATCAAAAGTGGTACCGGCAAAGGAATCAATATATGTAGGAGGAGCCATTTCCGTGAAGCATTGGGTGGTAATTTTACCAAAGTACGGATCAGCATACCCGCCAATCAAGGAAACGCCAGTGCTGGAAGTAGGAAAAGAATCTAAGTGGATGGTGGTAAGATCTGCATTAAACGAATCAACCTTAATAATTTGGGTATAGCCGTTATCCAACAGCTGATCACCAAATTTAATGTCAACTTTCTTGCAGGAAAACAAAAACACCGAAAGCAGTAACCACAAAAAAAGAGATAAAAATTTCGGCATCAGTCATGTTGGTTTATCCTGCAATCCGCAAATTGCAAGGGTAAAAGGAGGCACAAATTAGAAAGTACCCCTGTTACAAATTTGTTAGTATGGACAAAAAGGCATTTTAAGACTACAATATCAAATATTTTATCTGCAAAATGGAAAATTTACCGAAACAACTAAGGTGTAATCTGTTAAAGTAATGGGAAAATAAAAATGAGTTAAAACATTTGCAGACAAAATAACTACTTTCGTCTTGTAAATGCAGGCGAAAATCCATTTTAACGAAATAGCATACGCCTGTACGAATAATTTGTGTCAAAATTTCATTCATGAAGCGTTTTAAGTACTTTTTTTTGTTGCCATTGAGTATCGTATTGATTGCCCTTTCTTGTACCCCATCAGCTGATACACCCGTTACTACCGATACCAGCGGAAACTGGGTTAAAAGATCTGAGTTTGAAGGGAATGCACGTACGGAGGGCATCGCCTTTTCCATCGGTGATACCGCCTATATCGGAACCGGATTTGATGGTTCTGTTCGCTATGTAGATTTTTGGGCTTATGATCCCGTAAAAAACTTCTGGCTACAGCGTGCCCAATTTCCGGGTGCAGCGCGTAATTCTGCCGTTGGTTATTCTATAGGAACCAAAGGATATATTGCTACCGGTTATGATGGATTGAATCGTTTGAATGACAATTGGGAATACAATCCTGCTACCAATGTGTGGACACGCCGTGCAGATTTTGCCGGTTCGGCTCGCTACGATGCTGTTGCATTTGGTATCGGTACCAAAGGATACATTACTACCGGATTTGATGGCGGTAATACCAAAGATTTGTGGGAGTTTGATCCTGCTGCTGGTGCCAATGGTACTTGGGCACAAAAAGTAAGCATGGGAGGAAGCAAGCGATTTGCAGCAGTAGCATTCGTTTACAACAATAAAGCCTATGTGGTAACCGGTATCAGCAATGGTAATACCCTTACCGATTTCTGGATGTACGATCCAGCCAATCCTTCCAGCTGGACGCAGTTACGGGATATAGCTAATTTTAGCACAGAAGCCTATGATAACGATTACACCGATATTCAAAGACATAATGCGGTTGCCTTCGTAATTGGCGCGAAAGGTTATTTGGCAGTGGGTGAAAACGGAGGGTATATCAAAAAAACTTGGGAGTACGATTTCGCTACCGACCTCTGGGTAAGAAAAACTCCCTATGAGCGCACCGAGCGTACCGGAGCTGTAGGATTTTCCGTTAAAGGCAGAGGATATGTTGCCTGTGGCAAAAACAGTACTTTTTATTTTGACGATATCGATGAACTCAAACCAACCGAAACCTTCAACACAGTGGATTAAAAAAAACTGGATTTACCTGTTGTTCTCGGTATCCATTGTTTTGTTTGCCTACAAACAGTGGTTTTCCAAAAAACCTTCAGGTGAATGGGTTTCATTAAAATATACTACCTATCATACCCCCCTCGGTTGGGGGTATGATGTTTTAGTTAACGACACGTTGTTTATTCATCAGCAACAAATGCCTGCAGTTGAAGGTAAGCGGGGGTTTGCTACCCAAGAAGAAGCCGCATCCGTTGCAGAACTGATTATTTACCGCATGAAAAATAAACAATTACCTACCATCCTTCTCAAAGATTTAGATAGTCTGCACATTACACAGTAACCCTATTGTTCGGTATTTTCTTAGTTACACTAGATGGTTGCTTGGCTACTTACAAATAAATTATCCGTTTTTTCCTATCATCTCATCTAACATGGGCCGGTAAGCATGGCCAATTGGAAGGGTGTTATTCCCAATGGTAATCTCGTTTCTGCTGATGGTTTCTACTTGAGACAGCGCTATAATATAAGATCGATGAACACGAATAAAATCGTTTGCCGGCAGCCTGCTTTCAAAGTCCTTCAGGTTTTGTAAGGTGGTAAGTGGCGATACTTTCCCCTTTAAGAATATCTGGGTATAATCTCTCAAACCCGACAGATATAATATATCCGCCAGCTGAATTTTAATCAGTTTATATTCAGATTTAACAAAAATAAAATTGTTGTGCACCGATGTTGCCAATTGCCGCTCTTGAAAAAAAGTGCGCACCGTTTGAAGTAACTGAAATACCTGCACAAATTCAGCATCCTCAGCTATGCTGGCAAAGCAACCTTTACCCAAGGTAGCTGCAACCGACGATGCAGCAGCCGATACCAAGGATATCCAAACCGGATAATGCACCGTGCGGCTACCTGCCGCTGTAATAATTTTTTCTGGGGCAATCAACAGATGATAATCTCCCGCCTGAAGTAACTGCTCCGCATCCTGTAACGATTCCACAGCTAGCTCCACAGAAAAACCCGGAATGTTATTCAGCCTGTCCGTCCACTTATTCAGTGACGCAGCAACGGGATGAATGAGAATAACTTGATACATCAGCCGGGATATTTAGCGTAAAAATAGCTTAAAAACCCAAAGACAGCTATTTAAGAACTTGCTTACCAACAATAAAAAACCCCACTACCGGTTAAGGAGTGAGGCTTTCAATTAGTAAGCAATCGTAAATAAGTGTCAATAATAAGCAACTTTTTTGAAAATTGACAATTTATTTACCTATTTTTTAAAAAAAGTAGTTCGGGTCGGCCAGCACCTTATCGCAGATTCTTCTGCGGGCATCTTTGGAGTTGAAGGGCGCCACTTTGGTAAAACGCTTGAGTCCGATGTGCATCATATTCAATTCATCCCCGGAGGCAAAGCTGTTGAGGGCATCTTTTCCGGCTTTATTGATGCGATCGGCAGCATCGTACAGATAGGTTTGCATTACATCTCGCTCGATACTTACCGCTTCCAGCCCTCTTTCTCCGGCCAACTTCATAGTACGCAGCAGGGCTGATTCGGCATGGAAGGTTTCAATGGCCATATCTGCTATATTCATCAGCACTTCCTGCTCTTTTTCTAATTGCATCATCAATTTTTGCACGGCGGCTCCGGCTACCATTAGGATAGCTTTTTTAAATTGGGCGATATACTTGAGTTCCTTCGCAAAATCACCCTCCTCTCCTGCTCCAAAATCGGGAATACTCATCAGTTCTTTCTGAACAGTCATAGCAGGTCCCATCAGATCGAGCTTACCCTTCATGGCTCTTTTTAAAACCATATCAACGGTAAGCAATCGATTGATTTCATTGGTTCCTTCGTAAATCCGGTTAATCCGGCTATCGCGATAGGCTTTAGAAATCAGGTATTCATCACTAAATCCGTTACCCCCATGTATTTGAACTCCCTCATCTACTACAAAATCGAGCACTTCACTGCCAAATACTTTCAGCATACTGCATTCGATGGCATATTCTTCGGCTGCACCCAATAAGGCTTCGGCAAAAGTTTTACCACTGGCCAACAATTCATCCTCCTTATCTTGAACCCAAAAGGCAGTGCGATAAAGGGCAGCATCTGCTACCCAAATTCGGATGGCCATTTCAGCAATTTTATGGCGGATGGCACCAAACTTGGCAATGGGTATTTTAAATTGCTCGCGGGTTTTTGCATAGGCTGCGGCCGTATCTGCTGAGCGACGGGCACCGCCTAGGGCAGCAGCACACAATTTTAAGCGACCGATATTCAGAATATTAAAGGCTATCAGATGACCCTTGCCAATTTCTCCTAATAAATTTTCTACTGGCACTTTACAGTCCTGAAAATACAATTGAACGGTAGAAGAACCTTTAATTCCCATTTTGTGTTCTTCGGGTCCCTGTGTAAAGCCTTCCATACCCCGCTCAACAATAAAGCCAGTAAATTTCTCGCCGTCTATTTTGGCAAAAACGGTATACACATCGGCAAATCCGCCATTGGTTATCCAGCATTTTTGTCCATTCAAAATATAGTACTTTCCATCCTCACTCAACTTTGCAGTAGTTTTTGCGCTCAAGGCATCACTGCCACTATTGGGTTCTGTTAAACCATACGCCCCCTTCCATTCACCGGAGCCGAGCTTAGGAATATACTTTTGCTTTTGTTCGGGGGTGCCAAAATATAAAATCGGCAGCGTACCGATGCCGGTATGAGCTGCAATAGCAACTGAAAAAGAGAAACCACCACCTAATCCTTCATTTACCAGGGTGGAAGTAATAAAATCTTTCGCAAGACCCCCATATTCCTCGGGAAAGGAAGTGCTTAACAGGCCTTGTTCTCCCGCTTTCTGAACCAGTGAAGGCATCAATCCTGGCTCCAGCTTGTCGATGCGATCAACAATGGGCAGCACTTCGGTGTTTAAAAATTGATGGCACATTTCAAGCACCATCTTCTGCTCTTCATTAAAATCTTCCCGAATAAAAGTTTGCTCAGGTTGGCTTTCCGAGATAATCCATTCTCCGCCGTGTAATGCTTTTGTAGTTACTGTGGTTTCCATTTTGGATAAATTGAGGGTTGATACTATTTTATAGTTATTTTTATTATACAAGTATGCCAATCGTAAGGTTGTCGTAAACACGCTGAAATACGCTTTTTACCACATTAATTTCTTCTCTCGAAATTCCTTCCAACGCTTCGTCCATGGTTTGGTTGGCAATTAGGATGGTCATCTCCTGCATCTCAACGGCTGCCTGGGTAAGGCATACCAGATTGATGCGACGGTCTGTTTTGGATGCCAGCCGCTTTACCAAATGCTGCTTCTCGAGGTTATCAATCAGGCGGGTTATACTGGGTTTATCGCGAAAAGTACGGTTACACAGTTCCTGCTGACTTAAACAATCTTCTTTCCACAAGTGATATAAAACGCTCCATTGCTCGATAGTAATCTCCAATCCTGCTTGCCGAAAATTCTTCTGCAAACGCCGTGCCACAGCTGTGGAGGCCATGCCATTGATAACGCTGTAAAGCTCCCCTCGTTTAAATTGGTTGTTTGGCATATAGTTAGTTATGCAACTATTTTCAAAGTACGTTCGTTTTGTGGAAACAGCCAAAAATTTGGGCTTAATTTTTAGGTAAAATGATGGGAATGGCAGGAACAGGTAGTTACACTGGATGAATAATATTGTTTTTCTTTGTTGCATGATGAGTATTTGGATGTTGCTAACCGGGAGTTTATTGGCTGGCTACCTACTACTAATGGGGGTTTACCGGTATTATTTTGTTCGGCTAAAGCCTTTTGATGCAGTAACCTCGTCCCTCCCGGCTGTAACCTTTTTTTCGGTAATTATCCCTGCACGCAACGAGTCTACATATATTAGGGCCTGCCTTCAATCGGTGGTGAATAATGGCTATCCGGGAGATTTATTCGAAATTATTGTAGTAGACGACCATTCGGAAGATGATACCGCACAACAGGTACTGGAGTTACAGTCCACCTACCCTCAGATTTCTCTGCTCCGTTTACAAGATTATCCGGACTGGGTAACCACGCAGGCTTACAAAAAAAAGGCTATCGAACTTGCAATTAGTAAAAGCAAGGGAAGCTGGATAGTAACCACGGATGCAGATGGGGAAGTGCCGGTGAATTGGTTACTACAGTTTGATAACTACATACAAAAAAATGAGCCAGTATTTGTGGCAGCCCCAGTGATGTATTATTCGCGCGGGGGGTTGTTGCAGGTTTTTCAGCAGCTAGACTTTATGAGTTTGCAGGGTATTACGGCAGCTTCCGTTTCTGCCGGGTTTCACAGTATGTGTAATGGGGCCAATCTGGCTTACCGAAAAGATATCTTTTGGTCGGTTGGCGGATTCGCGGGCCACGAACACTTGGCCAGTGGCGATGATATGCTGTTAATGCATCGGATAAAAGCAAGCTATCCCAACCAAATCGGCTATATTTTTTCCAGAGATTCGATGGTTTTAACCGAACCAGCAGCTAGTTGGGGGGCGTTTTTTCAGCAAAGAATTCGATGGGCCAGTAAGGCAGAGAGTTATCGAGAAAAAAAGATATTTGGGGTGTTATTGGGGGTATGGCTACTGAATGCGGCGCTGGCTATGGGTTTGCTACTCGTATTGTTTCACCAAGTAAACTGGATGCAGTGGGTGATTGTTGTATTAATAAAAACCATCGGGGAATTGTACTTTCTTACTCCGGTAGCCCGATTTTTTCAAGCGGAGGCCCAAATGGCCTATTTCCCATTTTTACAACCTCTGCATATTGTTTATACAATAACAGCAGGATGGCTGGGAAAATTTGGTACTTACCAGTGGAAGCAAAGAAAAATTAAAACTGGGGGAACTGCTTTCTAGTGAAGGTCATCTGAACCCGGCCAAAAGGCCAATAACATAATGGGCAAAAAAGCTAACATCGAAAAAGCTGCTATTATTAATTTTTTCATAGGGGATTTTTTGAAATACGACCCAGGATTGGATATTAGGTTTATTGTAAGGAAGTAAGTTTAAGGTGAACTAAGCTATTATATCGGTGAAGTGATTGGATGTTTCAGATAAGTTGTAACATTACTCCCCAAAATAATACCTCTTGTATAAGGATACCCTTACTGATTGAGTTGCTGCCTGAATTAAAAAAATTATGCGAGCACCGTTTTTTCTTGTAACAATTGTTGCCGAAGCAATAAAATAGCTCCCAAACAACTGTAGAATACTGCGCCCACTTTATCCGTTTCAATTAGGTCGCTCATCAAATTCAACACAATCACCATGGTAAGCATGCCTGAGATGGCAAGGGTAATGGTTTTGTAAAAATTACTTTGCAGCTGCGAATACAAACGCTGGAGGGAGATAAACATTCCAGCAAGCAATGCCAGAAAAATGAAGAGTCCAATCAGCCCCTGTTCCAAGGCCAATAACAAAAAATAGTTATGTACGGTAGAATGTTCGGGGTTATTGCTCACCCAAGTTTGAAAGCTACGGAGGGTGTAGGGTTTGTAGTGTAAATAAAAGCTGTTAGGGCCAAATCCGGTAAGGGGTTCCCCTGCTAACATACGAACTCCAGCTACCCAGCGGTACCACCTTTCTGCTGCCGACACATCCTTACCCTGAAAAGTTGCTTGCATGTGTTGCCGAAATTCGGTATGAAAATAGGTTTGATCGTGTTCGGGAATAAAGCGAAGATAATTTCGTTCAGTTACCAGCCAGGCAGAAAGTATTAGAATGGCAGTAATGGCTATTGCTAAAACAGGCAGCATCCATTTTTTTCTTACAATAACAACCATACCTATCCCACAAGGAAGGGCAACCCAAGCGCCACGAGAATACGCCAGCATCCAACCAACAATCCCAACCAGTATTCCTGCCAGTATCCATTTTCGAATGGGGCTTCCCTTTTGGGTTAGGTGATAGCATGCGGCGGCTACTGGAAGCAGTAGGGTTAACAATGCGGCGTAATTCACATGATTTCTAAAAAAGGGCGACATGGCTTTTCGAATATCGAAAAAAGTAAACCCATATAAACCGTGTCGGATAAGCACCTGTAAAACCAATACCAACATAGGTAGTAACCAACAGGCAGCCCATATTTTCCAATCGCGGGAGGTTCGGATAAAATACACGGGCAAGATCACAAAGGGTACGATGTACCAAATTTTAGCCAGCAGGTATTTTATAGACAGGATTGGCTCGTATGAAAAAATACAGCAAATCGCTATCCAAATCAATTGAATTAGTAAGAGCGTGAACAAAGGGGAGCGAACCAATACTTCGGGCAATCTGGTTGGATAACGCAAAAAATAAAATAGTCCGCTTAGGGTTAAAAATATCATCAACAATTCGTCGGGGAAGTCGATGCCCAGGGTAGGCAATAGCTGCCATTCGGTAGAGAGGGGAATACAAATAAATAAGAGCCAGAATAGGGTAATAGAGGGTTTGAGTAGGGCGGGAATAAGTGCATAGATAGCCAGCGCGATAAAGGGTACCCCCATCCAAAGCGGCTGATATTGCCACAAAGCAATGGCCCAGGCACCAGCAAAGATGAACACAAATAGGAGTGTTATCGGGCGCAAAGAAAGTGCCGGCAACTGCATGTTATGCCTGATTATTTCGGTGGTAAATAATTACCCAGGCCATACTAAAAATAAGGGCTGCCAAAAAAGTTCCTACTAACACAACTGGTTTATTAGGACGAACCGCCGTTGAATCTGCTTCAGGAGCATCCAATACAAAAAGTGTCTTCGGAACTGCTGCCTTGGCTTGCTCTAATTCACCAGTTATTTTAATATTATCGGTTATCAAATTGGCAAGTGCAGACACTTTAATTTTCACAAGTTGCTGTGCGGGTGTTGGATCGTTAGTAAGTTGGCCAGCAGTATTTGTATACTTATTCTGTAAGCTATCATACGAAAGTTGCAAATTTTTAATGGCGTTATCGTATCGGGCAAGAATTACTGATTGTATGCGGGCATCTATTTTAGATGTAAACCGCTTTACCAAATCTACACTCATTTTAGGTTTTTGCGACCAGCCAATCAGTTGCAACATCCCTTTTTCGGTAGGTTTGGCATATAATTTTTTCTTGAGTATTTTAATCGCTTTTTGTAAGCGGATAGAGGTATCGGAATCTTTTACAGCATATTCACACTCCAGGTTGCATTCTTTAACTATGGCACTATAAATTGAATTCCAATCGTTGGCAGCTTCCATGCGCTCAATATCATTTCCATTACCAAATATGGAATAGAGGTCTTTGATATTGGGATTAAACAGCGTTCCCTTATCGGCCAGTTGGGGATTGAGAGGGGTTAAGGTAGCTACTGATTTATATTCTGGTGGGATAAAGAATAAAAGCAGGCCCGTTCCTATGGTAATAAGGAAGGTAAAAAGAAAGATGAATTTTTTATGCTGCTTCAGTAAAGGCAATATATTTTGCAGATGTAGCATGGCAATCGTGTTTAACTGAAAATACAAATAATTAAGATACGGGGGCTACTACTATGTTCCTGTCGAGACTTTCCTCTAGTGATATAAAGGTTTCGGTACGTTCGATGCCCTTGATTTTTTGCAGTTCGTCGTGCAGCACAAAGCGGAGTTGCTGGATATCTTTGCATACGATTTCAGCAAACATGCTGTAGTTTCCGGTGGTATAGTTGAGGCGAACGATTTGTGGTATTTTCTTCAATTCGCGGGCTACGGAATCGTATAGGGAGCTTTTTTCGAGGTAGATGCCTATAAAAGCGATCACATCGTAGCCCAATAGTTTCAGGTCTACCGATAATCTTTTACCTTTAACTACTTTTAGTTCTTCGAGTTTTTTAATCCTTACGTGGATGGTGCCACCTGAAACGAATAGTTTCTTGCCTAGGTCGGCATAAGATATTTCTGCATCCTCCATCATTTCCTGAATGATCTGCAGATCGAGTTTGTCGAGATTCAGTTTGGCGCTCATTTTATTTATTAATTTAGATATTATCTAACCAATATGCAATATTATTGAACATTTTCTATATTTTATTCATTTTGTTTAAAATATTACCAAATAAAAAATAAAATCATGTAATATTGTATAGTCAATGCAAACGTAATCAAGTACGTTCAAAGGTTGACGATACTGTGGGGTGATGAAATTTTTGGCAGACATGCCCTCTTGTCTCGGGGGTGAGGATAATGGGACAAACGTAGTGTAGAGCCGTTCGGGTAGCGATATTCGGGCGACCAGGGTCGACCACTGAACTTTGCGCTATAGCTAACCACCTCGTGGAGGTTCGATCCCTCCCCCTACAGCAAAACACCTAAATACTTAGGTGTTTTTTTATGCCCTTATACAAAGCTCTATTTTCAATTCAAATACGTATTTATCTTAATATGGGCTTTTGGAAAGTTCAGAACTTTCCAAAAGTTGAGCAGCATTAATTGGTTTTTCGGGTTGCGCTGAAATTAATCAGGCACCCTCCTCGGCTCTGATCATTCTGGAACCGGGATGAAGTTTACAAGCCAACATTATAACAGCACGACTTACAGGAAGTTAAATTTTTTTATGCTTACCTGAAAAATGGTTTAACAATCTTATATCATTTCTTTATCATTTATTGGAAAACAAATTTACTAAATTTAGTATCAATATATATTATGAAAAAGCCCAATCCTCAATTGTTCTATCAAACCCTTGCGCTAGTATTAATTAGTTTATGCGCATGCACGAAGCAAGGTAGTACACCACAAAATAATCCTGGCTCAAGTAGCCTACAGGAATTAATCCTGGTAGATCAGCCGTATGGTTCACATCCACGACAAGTATTTGATATTTATTTGCCGGCTAACAGAGATACATCTACCCCAATTATTCTTATGATCCATGGCGGCGGTTGGCAGACCGGTCGAAAGGAAGATCTGAATGGATATGTAAATATTCTCCGGTCGAAATGGAAAAATGTTGCGATTGTTAATATGAATTACCGGTATGCCAGCTTTGCCAATAAAACGCATCATCCTGAAATGATGGCTGATATTCAAAGAGCAGTTGATACGGTTACTGCAAGGCTCAACAATTATAAGATTTCCTCTAAAATGGCAATTACCGGTGCAAGTGCAGGTTCGCAACTTGCTATGATTTACGCTTATAAAATTAATAGTAAAATCAAGTGTGTTGGTAATATTTTTGGACCCAGCATCATTAATGACTGGAACTGGTATAACAGTACAAACTATATACAAGGAACTTATACAGGAGATGTTCTGTCGGAATATGTTGGCAGAACCTGGGATACCACCGCTTACAAAGCGGTTAGTCCCTACTGGAACGTGAGTAGTAGCACACAACCTACCATTAGTTTTCATGGTAACTTAGATCCGGTGGTACCCGTTTATCATAGTCAATGGCTGCACTCGAGGCTCCGCAGCTTCGGTGTAACATCGGAATATTATGAATATGTTGCCTTTCATAGCTTTGACAATACACAGTCGGATGATGTGCTTACTAAGATGATTGCTTTTTTTAAGACGCATCTCAAATAGAATAGCTAAAGCATCATCCCCACTGTAAGGAAAAAATTTTGGGGCTCGGCGAGCATGCGCCCCGGAGTTCGGTAACCCCTATCTTTCCCCTTATCAAGTGCTACAGAAAAAAATCAGGTTAAAGTTATGATGTTCAATATCCCTTTTAATAATCCATTTACCCTCCTACCGAACTTATGCATTTTTTTCATAGGTTGCCAATTCTAACAACCCCTCGGATTTATAGATTTTCTTAATGTGTTTTTCGATGGATGTTCTCATGGTATTAAAAATTCTGCCATTTGATACTAATTTAACCAATCGGTATCCTTTTCGAGCTTATATCAGCATACAAATGCCTCCTAGGATGGTTGCAACATAGTTGCATATAAACGACTCCACACCTATAAAGGCTAAAATTCGGCTACAATTCTCTTTACAATGCAGCCGAGCGAAGAAGGAAAATAGGCTCTAAAAGAAGGCAGGAATATAAAATGTATTGCTTGAAGAACCCATTTATAAAATAATTTGGTTTATTTTATAAACTACTCTACATTTGTTCTGTCAACTGAAAAGAATGAAACATTCCATCCTACTTATAGCTGTTTTATTAATCGGGTTATCACTCCATGCACAAACTAGGGTGCAAGGTTCGGTTAAAGACAAACGAGGTAGAATTATAGCAGGTGCAAATATTAGTATAAAAGGGTCTTATGATGGTACTACTTCAGATTCAGCGGGTACTTTCTCCTTTAAGACTTACGAAAAAGGGGCAGTTATTTTAGTGGCCAATAATATTGGGTTTAAAATGGAGGAAGTACCCGTTACCATAGGAAAAGATACCTTAGTGATAGATTTTCTATTAAAAGAAGAAATCAACGAATTATCTGCGGTTGTGATTACCGCAGGTACTTTTGAAGCAAGTGATAAGAAAAAAGGTACGGTTTTAAAGCCCTTAGACATTGCTACTACTGCTGGGGCCAATGCAGATATATCCGCCACCATTCAAACTTTACCGGGTGCCCAAAAAGTGGGGGAACAAGAGGGCTTGTTTATTAGAGGCGGCAGTGCAGAGGAAGCAAAAATTATTATTGATGGATCGGTAGTCAATAATTTCTTTTATAGTTCAGTGCCAGGTATTTCTCAGCGGGGTAGATTTTCTCCCTTCTTATTTAGTGGAACAGTTTTTAGTTCAGGTGGCTATTCTGCTTTATACGGACAAGCATTGAGTAGTGTGTTGAGTTTAGAAAGCATTGATATTCCTGAAAGAAGCGAAATTCAGATTGGTATTTCTCCTATTTTTTTAAGTGCTGGTTTTCAGCAAGTAGCCAACAACAAAAAATCTAGTTTTGGATTGAGTTATAATTGGGTGAATTTAACCTTGTATCAAAAATTAGTTCCGCAAGCTCCCGATTTTTTTAATGCTCCTTCTTTTCATACGGTTGATGCAAACTATCGATTTAAAACCAAAAAGAATGGCATGTTTAAAATCTACGCCTATTTTAATTCAGGTGATTTAGGTGTACGTAATCCTTCTCTGGATAGTATTGGCTTAAAAAATGCCTTCAGTTTAAAGAACAGAAATTTCTTTACTAATATTAGCTTTCGTCAATTCTTAGGGAAAGGATGGAAACTCAATACGGTAGCAAGTGTAAGCTATAACAAAGACAATATAAACACCGAAGTTCAAAATCAACAGAACGAAAGAATTCCTGTTGTAAATATCCCTGTAATAGATTTTACCCACTTCAACTTAGATGCTCGCCAATGGATGGTTCAAGCTCGTGCTGTATTAGATAAAAGATTCGGTGCTATCAATACAATTCGATTTGGTGCAGAAGTTTGGAATAATATTGACAGTGCTAGGTACACCAATTTAGCGGGTACATTCCCAACTAAAATAAGTGATTTTTATACGGCCATTTTTGCGGAATCTGATTTGTATTTATCGAATAATGTCGCATTTAGACCTGGAATTAGAATAGAACACAGTGGATTGTTAAATCGATGGAATATTGCTCCGAGAGCGGCTTTATCCTATAAACTAGATAAAAACAGTCAATTCAGCATCGACTACGGAATGTTCTATCAAACTCCAGAAAGAAGATATCTAGTAGCCAATAGTAATTTCAGTTTTTTAAGAGCAGATCATTACATACTTACCTATCAAAATTTATCTACTAATTACACGTTTAGAGTGCAAGCTTTCTACAAAGATTATGTGAATTTATTAAAAACAGATGCTGCTGTAACAAATGCTGTAAGCACCGAAGGAGTAGGATATGCACAAGGTGTTGAATTATTTTGGAGGGATAAAAAAACATTTAAAAACTTTGATTACTGGATCAGTTATTCCTATCTAGATTCTAAGAGAAATTACAATAATTACCCTACTGCAGCGATGCCTACATTTGCAGCCAATCATAGTGGTAGTTTGGTGTTAAAAAAATTCTGGGTAAAACAAATGTTCGGAGTTAATTGGAGTTGGAATTGGAGCACAGGCCGCCCTTATTATAATCCCAATAATCCCAAAACGGATTTCTTAACAGATCGAACCATTTTTTATAGCACGAATAATTTTAGTGTTAACTGGCTACCGAAATTAGGTAAAGCGAATACAGTTGTAGTACTTGGCATCAATAATGTATTTAATGAAACCCAAATCTTCGGTTACAACTACAGCAATAGGTTAAGAGATCCTCAAGGGCTATTGATAAGAGAAGCGGTAATACCACCTGCACCCCGTAACTTTTTCTTAGGCATATTTTTAAGCTGGGGGGTTGATAGAACCCAACAAAATATTAATGGAAACCTATAATTAACAATTTAAACTACTCAACATGAACAACGATCAACAACACGACGAACAACTATGGAAAATTGCCAAGGAGAGAGTCGCCTTTAAATGGAGTTTTGCCAGCTATATTATTGTGAATTGCTTTTTAGTGGGTATTTGGTATTTCACAAGTAATCAGTACAAGCATTTTTGGCCTATCTGGCCCATTTTGGGGTGGGGCATTGGTATTGCCTTTCACTATGTTAGAGCGTATCATGGCAATAGCATTCTTTCTATCGAAAAAGAATACAATAAATTAAAAAATAAATAACCATACCTAAATCAATCAAAAAAAACTACTAATTATGAAAAAATTATTTGTTGTTTTATCGATGTTCTTGATGGGAAATGTTAATGCACAAAAATTTGAAGGTGCTATGGAAAAGGGAATGCTACAATTTAAAGAGGCTAAATCGCCAGAAGAAATGCTGGCAACTTCTGCATTTTTTGAGCGAGTAGCTGATGCGGAAAAAGACAAATGGTTGCCTTATTATTATGCAGCGCAAACACAAATTTTAGCAGCTTGGATGAACCCAAATTCAGATAAAGATAAAGTTGCCGAAAAAGCAAATTCACTTATTTTAAAAGCAGAACTGATAAGTGCAAACAATTCTGAAATTTATTGCCTAAAACAAATGACAGCAGTATTGCAATTAACAGTTGACGCAATGAGCAGATGGCAATCCTATGGCGCTATAGCATCTGAAGCAATTGCCAAAGCTAAGGCGGCTGATGCTTCCAATCCACGTCCATATGTGTTAGAAGGTCAATATTTAATGAATGTTCCGGAAGCATTTGGTGGTGGTAAAGCTGTGGCTAAAAAGATTTTAGAAAAATCGTTAACCCTTTTTGAAAATTTTAAACCTGCCTCTCCATATCATCCAAATTGGGGTAAAGAGCAGGCAACAACAGCACTAGCGGCTTGTCAGTAATTTGTGTACATGTTATAGCCCCACTTAATTATACAGGGGTATATTTATCTTTTAAATTTTTGTTATGGAAAATAACGAATCCCTATCACCCGTCGATAGCCTGAAGTTTATAGAAAGCATGATTCACAAAGCGCAAAATCGTTTTTCCGAGAATGGAACTTTGTATTTAATATGGGGATGGACGATTTTTTTATGCTCTTTGGTGCAATACTTTTCTGTAAAGTTTACCTCTTTTTCTAATGCTTCTTTAATATGGCTGCTGGTTGTTTTTGTGATGATATATCAAATATTCTATCTCTCCAAAAAACGACAAACAGATAAAGTAACAACCTATTCTGATGAGATTATTGGATATGTTTGGATGACCTTTGGAATCTGCATGGGTTTGCTCACTATCATCATGAGTAAGTTACATATTTGGATATTGTTTTATCCCTTCATTTTTTTGTTTTATGGAATACCCACATTTCTATCCGGAGCCATCATGCGCTTCAAACCATTAATGTTTGGGGGTATATGTTGTTGGCTTTTATCCATTGCGGCCTCTTTTATTACATCCATAGAAGTAATTTTATTATTGGTTCCTGCAGTTTTATTTGGTTGGATCATTCCTGGATATTTACTTAGAGCAAGATTTAAATCAGCCTAATATGTCAGAAGAAAAAAAATTAACCGAGCAAGAAAGTTTGGAACTGATTTCAACAATGATTCAGAAAGTTAAAAACAGCTACCACGATACTGGTATTGGCTCTCTTTTATGGGGCACGGTAGTTTTTATTGCTTCCTTTGTATCATTTTTGAGGTATCGCTATAACATTGATATCGGTTTTGATATCTGGTTACTCGTATTGGGAGCAATCATTCCTCAAATATATTTATCAATTAGAGAAAATAAGTCAAGCAAAGCTAAACGTTATGATGATGATGCCATCGATACGGTTTGGTTGGTATTTGGCTTAACCATTTTTGGTTTGTCTTTTTACCAGTCAACAGTGGGAGAAACCACGAACAGAATTATACAAGAAGAAGGCTGGGCTATGATGAAACATTATCTTTCTGGAAACAAGGCAGATGAACAAATAAAGCCTTTTACTTTAAGTGTTTATTCATTGTATATTTTGATTTATGCATTTCCCACGCTGGTTACAGGTTTGGTTAAAAAGTTTTTGCCAATGATTATTGGCGCAATCATTACCTATGTTCTATTTATTTTTTCTTGTTTTACAGAATCTCAATATGATATGTTATTGGGGGCCATAGCCGCAATAGTTTGTTGGTTTATTCCCGGAATTATTTTAAGAAAAAAATATTTGGCTCAAAAAAAATCCAATGTTTAAAGAGCTAGACCCCATACTACATTCTCAATTACGCCTTGCGGTAATGAGTTTACTCATTGGCGTGAAAGAGGCTGACTTTAGCTTCATCAAAGAAAAAACAAATGCTACAGCTGGTAATTTAAGTGTGCAAGTGCAGAAACTAAAAGAAGTAGGCTATATTCAAGTAGCCAAACAATTTAAAGATAATTATCCGCAAACTACTTGCAAAATTACTCCCGAGGGGATTTTGGCTTTTGAAGCCTATGTGAAAGCCTTGAAAGAATACCTTAAAGTATAATTACTAGTTAAGCGAAGCATGAAGTTATCAGGGAAGACCAGTTACATCAAACTCAATTATTCACTATTTTTTGATAGAATTTCAAAAAATGTTTGTCAATTAGTCCACAACTTAATGCAGCCCATATTGGCGGGTCGCTGTTTAAGTCAAATAAGCTTCAATAATAATTTTTTTCTGTTTCATCATTATTTCAAATGAGTTTGCTTTTCTCATTAAAAATCCTAAATTTTCAGGTAGCACTTGCCAACGAAGTCCAAATTTATCTATGCACCATCCGCATTGAACTTCTTTGCCTTCTCGGGTAAAATAGTCCCAGTATTTGTCGATTTCGTCTTGATCTTTACAGTTGATGGCGAATGCCAAAGCATCATTAAATAAGTGATGTAAGTTTGCCGTACTCATAAAATTATACTTCGTTTCAAAAATATCCACTTCACACATTTCAGTATTCCCGCTAGGCGTTTCTCCAAGCGGAATGATTCGCCCTGCTTGAAAATTTTCTCCAAATATATTTTGGTAATAGTTGGTTACTTCTGATATTTTACCGCCCTCTGTTTGAAACCAAAGGCAAGGAACTATTTTATGTTGTTTCATATCTATATGCTTTGTCCAAAAGTAAGCAAGTTATTATCTGGGTCAAGCAGCGAAAATTCTTTTTGCCCCCATGGTTTCAGCTGCAAATCTCCGTTTGGATGAATAGTTATTTTATTGGCAAGCAGTGATTGATAGAAAACTTCTATATCATCAGCTCTGATATAAACTTGTCCGTAATTCTCTTTAGGGTCTAAATCCTTAAACTCAAAAAAGTGAATTTCAATATTGTCTTTTGCAACAATTAAATATTCAGGATATTCTCCGAGCGCTTTAAAATTCAATTGGTTTACATAAAAATTCTTCGTAAGAACTTTATCCCGCATTGGTAATTTAGGGTTGATGTTAGTAAGCATATTAGTTGAATTTTATAGTCACCTTTGGAACCGGATATATTCCATTAACGCCAACTTGCTATTCTTAAACCTCCCTATCCCTATTTGCCTTCACTTATTACCAGGTGCTGCATACAATCTCAAATGTAGGAATTTTAGGATGACTATAAATCCCCACTCAAAACCACCTCCCTCCTTAGCTATTCTTTAAAGAACTCGTTCTATCCGCAATTTTGGAAATTACCGAAAGCGCTGTTATGCCCTACAATAGAAAAGGCCACTTTTCAGTGGACTATTCGGTTCGAAGGAATAATCTGTGTCATTCACGGCATTTTATTATACATGTAATTAGAAGAGATTGACTTGTGTTTATGATGCAGCAATGAATTGATCTAACAGATAGTGTATTGTACTCCGAAACGCATAGTCGCCTCCCGCTTGGGCGGATCGGAAGACTATGCGTAAAAGTATTTCCAGCTTTCATATGGCTACATGATTGGAAAACGGTTTAAGTGGAGCAAATATAAGCTAAAATGAAATTTTATCTTAATGTGAGCTTTTGGAAAGTTCTGAACTTTCCAAAAGTTGCGCCACCAATAACTAGCAAGGGCCCCTTTTCAGAGGCCCTTGCTAGTTTTATTCTATGTTACGAATGGACTAGTTCCAACGAGGTAACATTTCAACGCGACGATTATCTTGTCTGCCCTTAGCTGTTTTATTATCAGCTACTGGCTTCTCACTTCCGTAACCAATAGAAGTCATACGATCTACAGCAATTCCCTTACTGGTGAAGTACTTCATGATCGCATTAGCACGCTTTTGAGACAATGCCTTATTCAATTTGGCAGATCCTGTATTATCAGTATGTCCTTCAATATCCACTTTCAAAGTTGGGTATTTATTAAGCATATCTAATGCATACTTTAATTTTTCAGGAGCCAATTTAGCATTAGCAAACTTGTCGGTACCCGTTACAAAGTAAATACTTTTAGCAGCTATTTTTAAATCAGCAGCCAGATCAGGACAACCACCATTGCTGGCAACACCGGCAACGGTAGGACATTTATCTTCTTCATCATTTACACCATCACCATCAGAATCCGGAATCGGACAACCTTGGTAACGAGCTAAACCTGGAACAGTTGGGCATTTATCTTCCTCATCGTTAATACCATCTTTGTCGGTATCTGGGATAGGACAACCCTGGTATTTAGCTAAACCTGGAACAGTAGGACATTTATCCTGCTCATCATTGATACCATCTTTATCAGTATCTGGGATAGGACAACCCTGGTATTTAGCCAAGCCTGGTACGGTTGGACATCTATCTTCCGGATCGATGATACCATCTTTGTCGGTATCAGCAGGAGGTGGTGGAGGCGGAGGAGCCACTTTCACCGGAGGGGGAGGCATAATTTTCTTTCCAAATAATTTATACTTTAATCCGAACTGGAATCCTTCATTAAAGAAACGAGGAACCAGATTAGGATTGGCACCGTCTTTCATATCATTTAAGCCGGCAAAATATCTGGCATAAATCTGTACTTTCTCATGAGGGAATAATTCCAATCCAACCGTTGCGGCTGTGCTGAAAGCCTGGAAATTTCTTTTGAAATAACGCTGACTATTGTCGTTTTTCAAAGTATTATTGAAGTCGAGCTGTGGTCCAAACATAATAGCCAGCTTCTCGCTTGCACGTACTTTAAACAACAAAGGATACGACTGGTACTGAATGGTTCCAGCAAATTGCTTTACAATACCGGATTCAGATTTCAGACTGTACTTTAATACAGAATACTGTGCCTGTGGTTCGAACGACAATACATCATTCAATGGAATATTCAACCATACACCACCAGCGTAACCTAAACCGTACTTGTAATCAACAGAGGCAACATAGCCACCATCTGTAACTCGAAACTGAGACAAGTTTAAAGCACCCAATAAACCACCTGAAACGGTGTAACGGGGCTTTGGTGCTTTTGTAGGGTTGGTTTGTGCGTGCAATTGTACCGCCACTAATGCGATTACTGCTAGCAATAACACTCTTTTAAACATAATTATTTTGTTTTATTTGGAGCAAAGTTAATTAAAATGGGAAAACGTTTAACAGAATTTTATGATTCAATTTCTAAAAAGCAACAAGTTTATAAGTGTTTGCCAATCAATGGATTGCGTGCATAAATCCAATTGACGTGTTTTACCTCCTAATAAAATTCTCCGGTTTCTAAATCAGGCAGTTCAATGGTACCATAACAGCACTTGCCAGCTTTTCTATTGACTCACACCCAATAATCCTACCATCACTTAATGCTTTACACAGGCTATTTTTTAGCAACCGGCCTAAATGTAAATGCCTGACCCCCTACTGATAACTCATACATCAATCCGGCTTTTGGCTGAACAAAAACAACCATACCATCCGTGAATTTTACGTTAGCGGCAGTGCCCTTATCCAATGCAATGGCCGATACTTCGCTAGATAGCTTCAGTTGACTATTCCTGAATTTTTCCATCGCAGCACTATTCTCAAAAAATATCACTTCACGAAAAGCTTGTCCGCCTGCCTGTAACCCAACCGTAACTTGTTTTAAGCTGGCCATCCCTACTAAATTTCCTTTCTCATACACCGCACCATTACCAGAAGCTCCGCCAATTCCCAAACCACCTTTTCCTACATTGGGAAATATCACATACCCATATGAATTGGTGAACAAGGTTTCCATCCATTTGTCTTTTTTGATAAATTCAACCCGTGCAGTTTCGCTATCTGAAATAATCATCTGATCGTGCGAAGCTTTTTGTGCAGCAAGATTTCCGAATAAAAAAAATACCCCTAGGGCCAAAAAAAGAGTTGTGAGTTTTTTCATTTTTTTTCGATTGAAGTAAGATGAATAGGATGCTAAAATTTTCTAATAAAACAAATATGTACGGATGTTTCCCGGTATTCGGTATAGGTATAGCCATTATAGAAATTAATAACATAGGCTCCTTTCTCGTCTTCTTTAGAAAGCTGGGAAGTCCAGTAATTTCCTAATGGCAGGTTGCTAATGAATGTTCGATTATTAAACACTTTCAGTAAATCATCTTTTACCGGTAAGCGCCAGTCATCAAAGCCGCCGTCGCGAACTTCTTTGGATAAATTGGCGGCCTCCTCCCACTTTACCATTTTTCCCATACTCGATTTGGCAACTAATAAACCATGTGGATGCTTTTTTTCATATCCCAGTTCACCTGGCTGCAATAGGTAGGCAACTACACTGCCCAGGTATTCATCACCTATTTTTATTTTTTGCCCGGCAACACTTACCACTGAAAAAACAAAAACTGAAAGCAAGAAAGTTTTCATATACATACGATTTTGAAAAACGAGCAACTGTATTGTATAAAATTACCATTTTTTAGGCAGGCTACCTATTTTCAAAATTCATGAATTTAGGTAAGTGCATCACTACCCTAGCTGCAATGTTACAGAAAGCATGTAAATTACAGTGATAAGCTTCTGTTATGTGTTACTACAATGGCATACGGGTAAGTAAAGATGAATTCATCCGCTTGAAAAATATGGAAGTGCAGGTGAAAAATCATGACTTGTATTGTCCAGTTATGAGTGGATTTGAATATGCTAACTGGCCGATATTGATTCCTGCAGCTGATGGAAAAAGTATGGAGCTGAGTTTTGCCCACTGGGAGCTAATTCCATATTGGATAACCGACCGCAAAGCCCTGGCAGAAAGTAGAAAAAAATTTACCACCTTAAATGCAACCGCCGAAAAATTGTTAGAGAGCCGTGTGTTCAAATCGGCTGCTTTACAACGACGCTGTTTGGTTTTATCGTCCGGATTTTTTGAGTGGCGACATTGGGCTCCTGCCGGATTAAAAAAAGCACTTACCTATCCCTACCATATCACCGTTACCGACCAGACATATTTTTTTATGGCAGGCATCTGGCAACCCTGGACGGATCGGGAAACCGGTGAAACCTTCCCCAGTTTCGCCATTGTAACTACTGCAGCCAATTCGCTGATGGAACAGGTACACAATACCAAAAAAAGAATGCCAGTAATTTTGCCGCCCGAAGAAGCGTATCAATGGATACAACCTAATCTGAGCGAAGCACAAATCAGTCGGCTGGCGCATTACTCTGTAGATAGTCACTTATTGAGTGCCACCCCCATCCGAAAAGATTTCAGAACCGCTCCTGATCCTACGGAGCCGTTCCAGTATGAAGATCTACCCAACTTGGTTACTACATACTCCTAGGGTGATATAAAGATTACTACTTATGTTATCATATAGGCCGAACCTACGGCTCTCTTTGCATGTTAGTTTTCATGTAACAACGGATTAAAATCCGTTGTTATGATATGGAGGCTATGCCTCTTTTGGCCGACTAAAATCCGCTTTTTAATATGGGAGGAGGCTGCGCCTCTTTGTGGACGGATTAAAATCCGTATTTATGATATGGGGAAGGCTTTGCCTCTTGTGGCGCATTAAAATTAATCTGTGATAGTAATCTTATTTTATGCTTTTTGCTAAATATTTTAGTATTTTGTGGGGTGGAATGGCTGTTTACGATACCCTATGACCGAAAATATATCCGGCTGAAGGCCCGCCTAATTTATTTGTCGGACCAGGTAGAGCGGGTAATGGTTATTGGCCGGAACCGGTCAATTATTCTGCAAAGCAACCGGCCCATGCTCGAAAATAAGGGGCTGAAGAACAAGCGTATTCAGTGGAAGATTACGGAAGGAACCCTGCACAACTCGAAAGTTTTACAAATCATCCTACTATCCCTGGAAAAACACCTAAAAAATAATAGCCCGGCGGCGCCACCCGCAAACTGATTACACAGACTGTATATTTGCACCGCAATGGGACAAAAAAAACTGATTCGATTTGAGGCCATCCGGCATTTCAAAAATGTGTTGGAGTATCCACAAAATATGCGAGGCGAATGGCATACCTTCTTTACTAACACCAATCCGATAACGCTCGAACTGGCTTGTGGTAAGGGAGAATATGCGGTTGGGTTAGCCAGACTGCATCCGGAAGAAAATTTTATTGGCATCGACATCAAGGGAAACCGAATTTGGCGGGGTGCCAAAACTGCGCTGGATGAGCAGCTTACCCAGGTGGCATTTATTCGTTCTTCGATAGACAAAATCACCGACTATTTTGCGCCAGGTGAAATTTCGGCTATCTGGATCACTTTTCCCGATCCACAGTTGAGAGGTTCGCGGGCTAAAAAAAGATTAACCCATCCGCGGTTCCTACGCTTGTACCAGCAGCTACTGAAGCCGGGTGGAAGAGTACACCTGAAAACGGATAGTCCGGTTTTATATGAATTTACCCTCACGGTTATTAACTTATTTGGTTTTTCTCTGTTATATAATACAGATAACCTGTATGCCGAGGAAGTGATTACGCCGGAACTGCGTATCAAAACCCACTACGAAGGATTAGACATTGCGGGAAGTAACCGGATTCATTATCTGAGTTTCCTGATTGATCAACCACTGCCGGCCGACAAGGATATACTACTTAAACAATTATTTCGTGAGCAAACAACTGATTGAGGGCGTACATTTTTATTATGAAGAGCATGGCCTTACCGTGTTTACCAGCGTATATCATTTAGAAAAGGGATATTGCTGTGGAAACGGATGTCGCCATTGTCCTTACGACTATATAAATGTACCCGAACCCCGCAAAACTCAGCTTACTGAAAACAGGGGTGCTGAAAAGGAAGTAGCTGAATAATCTATCCTAAATAACCCAAAAGGTAAGTTGCAAAAAAAAGTACCTATAGAAAAGCCTCGTTCCGTTTTACCCAGCGGCCAGGCAGACAACGATTTTTTCAGTCGTGTGTACGAAGTAGTGCGGTTAATTCCTAAAGGAAGGGTAACTTCTTATGGTGCCATCGCCCGTTTTTTGGGGAGCGGGAGAAGCGCCCGTATGGTAGGGTGGGCAATGAATGCATCGCACCAACAAAAACCTCCCGTTCCGGCACACCGAGTTGTAAATCGAAACGGACAACTATCCGGCAAAATGCATTTCGGAGACCCAACCAGCATGGAAAAATTGCTGCTGAAAGAAAAAATTAAAGTAGAGAATGATACCATTGTTGATTTTGATCAACATTTCTGGGATCCTGCTACAGCAATCGGTTTGTAGTAATCAGCGATAATAGGGATGAATCATCCAATACACCACAGGGCCAGTAACCGCCACATACAACCACAGTGGCCAGGTGATTTTTGCCAGCTTTTTATGCAAGGTATATTCAGCTGTAAGTGCTCGGTAAGCCGTAAATAAAATGAATGGCAAAATAATGGCAGCCAGAAAAATATGGGTAATTAAAATGATAAAGTAAATCAATCGGGTATTTCCAACGGCAAGTAATTCTTGCTCATCTACCAGTCCATCGTGGTTACTATCCCCAAACTTCGCTTCGCCGGCCAATAAATGGTGAGCGATATACGATACCAGAAACAATACAGACAAAACTAGCGCAGCTAACATCAGTTTTTTGTGTAGCGCATACTGCTTATTTTTTACTGCCCACAAAGCAGCCACCAGCAATACCGCAATTGAGGCATTGATAAAGGCATTGGCAGCAGCAAAAATATGAACATCAAAACCCAAGTCTACTTCAAGTTGAAATTTTCCCAGTAACACTACCACAGTAAATACCACCACAGAAAAAATTCCAATCAGCCAATAGGCTTTTTTATCATTCTTCGTAAGGGATGCAGGAAGCATAGTTTAATTAGTTTGGGGTTGACCGATCGATCCGTTGACGTGATTGCATAAATACTACAAAAAATAGTACGAGGCAAATTATGATGAGCCACAACCAACTCAGACTAATAATTTTGGTAAACAATTCACTTTTTTTGGTGCGGTCTTTTTCGAGTAGCAACAGCCCGATATCCTTTGACAGTTTCGACATAGCAACCGAGTCGAGTCCATTATAATATCCGCGTACCCGATAATATTTATCAATCAATACGAACCGGTTGGTATGCACAAAATCTGGACTAACAGGATCTTCACTGAACTTATCTACTTTTAATTCTTCAAAGGCAAAGTCGTAGATTTTTTTGCGGTCTCCGGTAAGCATCCACCAGTTATCGTGGTTCACCCCAAACCGATCGGCATAGGCTTTTAAAACCGTTTGGTTATCGTGTTCTGGATCAACGGTAAATGAAACAAACTGAACAATGGCACTGTCTACTTTTTTCCGGGTATTTCCCCCGCGTAAAAAAGATTGCTGCAACAATGCCATATTCGTGGTAAGTCTAGGACAAATACCTCCACATCTGGTAAAAAAGAAATCGGCTACGATAATTTTTCCGGGGCGATCATATAAGCTTACGGTATCCCCCAATTGATTCACCAGTTGGATGTTGGCCGTGGTATGCCAAACGGAGTCGTTGATTACTTTGCCTTTTTCTACGCGGGTAACTACCGTGTCTAGCAGATAGTGTCGAGGCATATCTACGGCCTGTTTACTAAAATATTGCAGAATCAGGTACGACCCTATCGGAAGGAGTAATGCCAAACACAATCCTAATAATGCCCGTTTATTCATAGTGTATATATAAAAAACCACCGCAGAAAGCGATGGTGTTTTTGTTGCTGGTTAGCTTTCCATCAATGTTTTTCTTCGGAAGGCTTTGCATGTTCTTCGGAATGATGTTCTCCCGATTTATGCTCTTTTTTCTTTTCTACTTTAATGGTACTCTGCTCTTTGTAGTGAGGATCGTACGTATTGCGCAAATTTTTGAATGAATTGCCATCGTATAAAAATGCGATGATGAACCAGATAAACAAGGCCAGCGGAACTACGATGGTCATGATCAGGTTTTTAATCTCATGCTTCAAGTGCATAAAGTAGGCTACGATGTAAAAAGCCTTCACCATCATCAGAATAACGATGGCTCCTTTTACTGCTAGGCGCAAGCTACTCTGGAGCGGCATATCCATCATCCAAAATCCTAATAATAATTCAACAATGGTTAAAACGGTTAAGATGATGGTTACTTTCCAAATTTCTTTGGTACCCCCACCTTCATGCTGTTCTGTATGTGAATGTTCCATAAATGCTATTATTTACTACTATGAAAATTGAATAAATTAAATCAGGTAAAAGCAAGTAAATACGAATACCCATACCAGATCTACAAAGTGCCAGTATAAGCCGGCTTTTTCTATCATCAGGTAATGACCACGCTCCTCAAATTTATTAGTGAGCGCCATTATCAGCATGATGATATTGATGATAACGCCAGAGAATACGTGAAATCCATGGAAGCCGGTGATGGTAAAAAAGTAATTGGTAAAATTGGTTGAAGAAGCCGTTCCGTCGTGGTTGAGGAAAGGATTGCTTCCCCACCAAGCACCTTCATGGTAAAGGTGATTCCACTCCCAAGCCTGACATCCGAGGAACATTGCTCCACCGATGATGGTCATGATCATATACTTAACCACCCCTTTCTTGTCCATATTATGCCCTGCATGCACAGCTAGTACCATGGTAACTGAGCTGATGATTAGGATGAAGGTCATAACACTCACAAAAACCAGCGGAGCATTCATTCCTTCCGGTGCAAAAGGGAAACTTTTGAATACTTCATTGGGGTCGGGCCATCCGTTGGATGAGAATCGGATAGTGCCATAAGAAATCAAAAAAGCGCCAAAAGTGAAGGCATCGCTCATGAGGAAATACCACATCATGAGTTTTCCATATTCCACGTTAAAAGGGCTCTTTCCGCCGTTCCACATTTTGGTGGGTGTAACTGTAGTTGTTGAAGACATGGGACTGTATAAGATTTCGATGCAAATTTATTGTGAGTTGTTCAAAAAAGGGCAATAATGTTGAACTTTTTCTTCAACTATCCAACGAAATGATAAAAGATGAATAAATAAATCCATAATCCATCTACAAAATGCCAGTAGATGGTGGTTAACTCTATCGGCAGTGGACTGTAATTCTTCACTTTTCGGCTATAGGCAAGGAAAAGGATTACGGCAATCGCTATTACACCACCCAATACGTGTAGCATGTGCATAACAGTAATCACCAGCAAATAGGAGGCCGCAGAGTTACTTCTTTGGCCGATTAACTCAATTCCCTGTTTTTCTAAGCTACGGAAACCGAAATACTGGCAAATAATGAATGCCAGTCCTAACACCGCGGTAACGGTAATCAGCTGGCGATATCTTGCCATTTCGCGGGCTTTGAACGATTTACCTGCCAGGTGCAGAGTTAGGCTGCTCAACAGAATAATCACCGTACTTAACCAGAAGATACCGGGCAATTGAAATTTAAGCCAGCTGCCTTCATTCATTTTAACGATGTATGCGCTGGTAAAACCAGCAAACATCATAATAATGCTTGCCATAGCCACCCATAAGGTAAACTTGTGGGGGTGAATGCGGGAAGAGGAAAGATTTTGCGTACTCATTTGCTTCAATTTTCGATCAGTGAATTTTATCCGCCAATAGCGACAGAAAAACAACCGGCAGGTAGATATAACTACTAAACATCACCCGTCGTGCAGCCGGCACATCCATTTGGCGATATAAGCGGATACATTGAAAAACCATCACCAGATTGGCTGCCATTACAATCCACATACTCACCGATCCGGTTAGTCTAAAATAATAGGGTAAAAAGCCAACAGGTATCATCAGCACAGAATACATCACAGCTTGCAGTGCGGTAAAACGGGTGGGTCCTTTTTCGGCAGGCAATAGTTTAAAACCGGCTTTACTATAATCCGTATGCGCCACCCAGGCAATGGCCCAGAAATGTGGGAACTGCCAGATAAATTGAATGGCAAATAAAATCCATCCCCCTGCATTACTGAATGATTTATCTCCGGCAACTACAGTTGCAAACGGATCAATGGTATTGGTAGCGGCCACCCAACCAATTAAACAAGGGAGGGCTCCAGGAAATGCACCCACGAGCACTGCTATGGAGTTTACTTTTTTTAAGGGCGTATAAATAAATGCATATAAAAACAAACTGAAAGCCGACAGCAATGCGGCACTCCAGTTAAAAACACTTTCAGCATCGTGAAAGCAGTAACCCATCATCAGCACACCTACCAACCCGGCTATTCCAGCAAACACATAGGCTTCTTGCTGCGACATTCTACCAGCAGCCACTGGTCGGGTTGCCGTTCGTTTCATCATGGCATCGGTATCTTTTTCTACCGATTGATTAATGGCATTGGCGCTGCCGGTAATTAACATACCTGCAATAAATAGTATCCCAATCATGGGCCAGTTGAAGCTGATGATATTGGGGGCCAATAAATAACAAATCACACACGTAAACACAACCGTAAAACTGAGCGTAAACTTTGTTAGTTGATAATAGTCCCTCACCTTACTTTGTAAAGTAGTTGGCTCAACCGGGTTGTGAGGGAATGCATGCATGCCGATAGCGAATTTTACAAAATTGATAAAGCTTACAGCAACCGGTAACTATTTACAAAACAGTTATTGGAGGCTTTTGTTTTTACAACAATGCTCCCGTATGTTCGGGAGCATTGTTTTGTATGGTTACTGACAGATGAACAATCTATCAGGCTGGGGTAATATACAATCAATGATTACTTTCATCGTCTCCCACTGGAGAAGTTTGCTGGATGAATTCTTTTCCATCCTTACCGTAGTCATATGCCCAACGATGTACTTCGGGAATTGCTCCAGGCCAGTTTCCATGTCCGGGACGCACGGGGGTTGTCCACTCCAGTGTGTTTGCACCCCATGGATTCAGGCTGGTCACTTTTCTTCCTTTGAAAATAGAATAGAAGAAGTTGATTAGGAATAAGAACTGAGCAGCAAATACAATCATAGCCACTATACTGATAAAGCGATTCAATTCTACAAACTGCTTGAAGCTTTCCCAGATGCTGAAATCGTAATACCGACGGGGCATACCAGCTAACCCTTGGTAGTGCATTGGCCAGAAAACCAAGTAAGCACCGGCGATGGTAATCCAGAAGTGCATATAGCCAAGCGTATTATTCATGAAACGACCATACATTTTCGGATACCAGTGATAAATACCTGCAAACATTCCAAACATAGAGGCTACCCCCATAACGATGTGGAAGTGCGCAACTACGAAATACGTATCGTGGAGGTGAATATCTAATGCAGAGTTTCCTAACCAGATACCGGTTAATCCTCCGGAGATGAATAAACTTACAAATCCGATCGCAAACAACATACCCGGTGTGAAGCGGATATTACCTCTCCAAAGAGTAGTAATCCAGTTAAATACTTTAATAGCAGAAGGTACCGCAATCAACAAAGTAAGTAATACGAATATCGATCCCAATAATGGATTCAATCCAGTTACAAACATATGGTGAGCCCAAACCAAGAAAGCTAGAATTGCGATTGCAAATAAAGAACCAATCATTGCGATGTATCCAAATATGGGCTTACGAGAATTTACCGATAAAATTTCTGAAACCATACCCATCGCAGGCAACAGGATGATATATACTTCGGGGTGACCAAGGAACCAGAATAAGTGTTGGAAAAGAATAGCACTTCCACCCTCATTGGGCAAAGCCCCTACTCCATTCACAAAAATATCTGAGAGGTAAAAACTGGTTCCGAAATTACGGTCGAATATCAACAGAATAAATCCAGATAATAATACAGGGAAAGATAATACGCCTAATACAGCGGTAAAGAACAGCGCCCAGATAGTTAAAGGCAACCGGGTCATACTCATCCCTTTGGTACGCATGTTCAGGATGGTAGCAATGTAGTTTAAACCACCTAATAGAGAAGATACTACGAATAATGCCATAGAAATAATCCAGAGATCCATACCCGTTTTAGAACCGGGGGATGCATCACCCAATGCACTCAAAGGGGGGTAGGCCGTCCACCCGCCACTGAAAGGGCCGGTTTCTACAAACAAAGAAGATAACATTACTATACTAGCTATAAAAAAGAACCAGTAGCTAAGCATATTCAGGAATGGAGAGGCCATGTCTCTTGCACCAATCTGCAATGGGATTAGAAAGTTGGCAAAAGTTCCACTTAATCCGGCTGTTAACACAAAAAATACCAATACGGTTCCGTGGGTAGTTACTAGTGCATAGTAGGCTTCAGGGGTAATCTGGCCACCTTTGGCCCATTTACCAAGGATGGTTTCCAACCAGGGGAAAGTAGAATCGGGGTATCCCAATTGTAAACGAAACAATACACTCATTAAACCACCCAATACAGCCCAGAACATCCCGGTAATCAAGAATTGTTTGGCAATCATTTTATGATCTTGACTAAACACATATTTGGTAATGAATGTATCATGGTGCTCATGATGTTCATGATGGCCATGCGCTTCATGGGTTGTTCCCACTCCTGCTGCGTGTATTTCCACTTCGTTGCTCATACTGTTTGCTTTATTAAGTTACTTTATTAAAGAGCCGAATTTCGTTTAATTACATGTTTACTTTTTCCTTTTTAACAGGGGCTGCCATTCCGATTACCGGTTTGGTAGAATCCGCTGCAGGAACTATACTAGGATCTTTGTCGGGGAAATTAACCAAATACTGAGGCTTTTGTTTAGCCATCCACAAATCAAATTCCTCCTGATCAACCACTTCAATCACCCCCTTCATTGAGTAGTGCCCATTTCCGCACATCTGATCGCAACTGATTTCGTAAACGAAATTGGGGTTATTGGTAATCTCTTTCATTTCCTTGGTAGTATACTTAGGGGTAAACCACATAGTAGTAGGTATACCCGGAACCGCATCCATTTTCATTCTGAAATGGGTAAGACCCACATCATGAATTACGTCTCTGGAACCAATTACAAGTTTAACAGGCTTGCCCTTTACTAGGTACATCACTTGTTCCGAAACCAGATCATCGTGGCTTAATTTATCTTCCCAAATGATTCCTAAAGAATTGGTAGCGGGATCAATATTTTTGAAATACTTTTTGCCAAAAGCAGCATCTTTTCCTGGGTAGCGATAAATCCATCCAAATTGTTTGCCGGTAATTTCTACTACCATCGCTTCTTTAGGTGGCTCACCTGTAAAGAGGAACCAGTTGCGTAAACCCACCACCACTAATACAGTTAATACGATAGCAGGTATGATAGTCCATATAAATTCCAGCCTGTTGTCATGAGCAAAATAGTACACTTTACCCTCGTCATTATGCTGATATTTATAGGCGAAATAGAATAATATTATTTGGGTAATGATAAAAACGAATCCGGTAACTGCGATGGTCATCCACATCATGGAATCTACACGAGCACCCTCTACGCTGGCAGCATCATATGCCAGCAGTGTTTTACCAAAGTATAAATCATTACAATACCAAACCCCAATTAATCCGAGTACGAGAAATACAATCATCAACGCACCATTGATTTTATTGCTCTCCCGCATACCCTTTCCTTGTCCCCTCAAAACGGTTACATATTCACTCGCCTTAGCTATTTGAAAAATAACTATAAAGATGAGGGCAATTACCGCGATTGTTAATAAAATGCTCATATTCTATTCAGTTAATGCTTGGATAATTTCTACTTTGATTACGTTTAAACCTGATGAATAATACTTTCTTTCAGGAATGGATGATACTTTGAAACCAGTGGCTTTGAAGCCAATGATCTGCTTACAAAGAATATCATACAACCCACAAAAAATACCAATATTCCAAAATCCAGCCATCCTAGGGTTACGTGTTCCTTAGAAAGACTGCCCATTATCATCTGATAAAAATCAATCCAGTGCCCAAAGATGATTAATACTGCCATAAAAGTTACCAATGTGTAATTTCTTTTGGCAGAACGTTTCATCAGAATCAACAAAGGACATATAAAATTGATAATCAGGTTCAAAAAGAAGATTCCTTTATAAGGTCCCTGCACCCGATGCTTGAAGTAAACCGTTTCTTCGGGTATGTTCGCATACCATATCAGCATATACTGCGAAAACCAGAGATAGGTCCAGAATACGGAGAATGCAAACATGAATTTACCAATATCGTGCAAGTGCTCTTGGGTGGTTAATTCCAAATATCCTTTATTTTTCAGGTAAATTACCCAAAGGGCTACCAAACTCATGCCCGACACGAAAGAACTTGCAAACGTGTACCAGCTATACATGGTAGAATACCAGTGTGCATCGATACTCATCATCCACAACCAAGGAACGGTTGAACCTACTGTTAGGGCAAACCATACCGTAAATAATGCCGCACGAATAGTGCCTCTTAAAATATAACGGGCACCAGACTCATTGTCAAAAGATGATTCATCTGCCTCTCGGCTGATTTGGCGCATTCTCCAACCCAATACACTCCACAAACCGATGGCGAGGGTAGTCCAGATAATAAAGAACGTTGGATTCAAAAATCCTACTTTTCCTTTTAAAATAGGGTCTTTTGCTACTGCTTCCGAATCGAGCCAATGATAAATATGGTGCTTATGCCCTAAAACCACATACATCAGCACTGCAAAGGTAATGGCACCGAATATAGGCACCATGGTAGAGATGGCTTCCGGTATGCGTTTAAATGACTGCTGCCAGCCACCCATTGCGAGTGTAGTTACACAAATAAAGAACATACTGGCATTGCAAATCAGCGTCCAGAAAATGGTGTTATACATTAAAGTACCCCAGAAATGGGTTTGCTCGTGCTCATCTGCGCTAAAGCCTTTGGTAAACATACCATATAGCAGGGCGGCTCCGCCGATTCCGATCAAAGCAAGTGACCATGTTTTCATCTTACCGGGTATCTCAAATTGGTCTCTGATAGATGCCATTTTAAATCTTTTATGCTGTTATTTCATTTTGCCGTTGCCGGCTAATCAATCCATTATTTCATTGCGGTAGTATCAGCAACTGCGGTTGCAGCAGCATTTCCTTCCAGCTGTTTATCCTTAATATACTTAATTACCATCCAACGCTGTTTTCTAGACAATTGAGAAGCATAAGAACCCATCAGGTTTTTGCCATACGCAACCGAATAAAACATCTGACCTGCTGGCATGTTCTCGTATTTGGCATCCCCAACCAAGGAAGCAGGCTTTGCAGGATAAGGTCCTGCTCCGTCTTTATATAAGGGTCCATTTCCTTTCAGATTGGCACCATGGCAAACAGCGCAATTAACCAGATAGAGTCTTTCCGCTTCTTTTGTTTCAACAGGCGACATGCTTGTAATCGGATTTATTACCCCTTTAGCAGCCGTATAATTGGTGGTATCCCCAGCAGCATCCATAGCAATATGAAAAGGAAGCTCCTCTTCACGAGAAATAGTGCCGGCTACGGGGCGGGCGGTGTAATTGATGTTCTTTGCAGTCAGGTTGCTGTTGTCTGAATACGATTCATACGCGCGGCTATACGCCATATCTGGCATATAAACCGTTCCTGGCTTACGCTTAACATCACTGCAAGCGGCCAGCACAGAAACAGCAGCCAACAACAGAAATACAGATAGTTTATTCATCTTTTTATTATTCTAGATTAAGCAACCACCGGGTTACTGTTTTCAAATGTTGTTTCATCTTTATCATAGGTACCCAGCCACCAGCCTTCTTCCGCAATCTGCACATCGGTTTCAATTGCACCGGCAGCACTAAGAAAAGCTTGTAAATCATCCACATTGGTTTTTTCGGTACACTCAATTACCATTACAAACAAATCGTCGGTTGCACGGGGATGAAAATGATGCTTTTTTACAAAGGGGGCTAACTGACAGAGATAACAGAAAGTAAGTACCATTCCCACTGCAGCAAATAATACGGTTAACTCAAACGTAATGGGTATCCAGGCCGGCAAAGAGAAATTGGGTTTGCCGCCAAAGTTCAGCGGCCAGTCTTTTACCAATATCCAGCTGATACTACCTAGGGCCGTTGATGTTCCGGTAATACCATAGATAAATCCGGCCGTGTGTAAGCTGGTTTCCCGTAAACCCAGGGCATGATCTAATCCGTGCACCGCAAATGGCGTATACACATCATGAATCTTATAGCCCGCTGTTCGCACTTTTTTTACGGCAGGAAACAAAACCGCTTCCTCATCAAAACAACCTACAACGAATTTCTTTTTTGCCATACCCTTATTCCCTTGCGGGAAATTTAGTTGTTAAATAAATTAATGTGCATGCGCATTATCGTGGATAAATGAGTCGAGCGGCTGCTCTTCAATTTTATCCATTTTGTTTTTAAATCCTTCCCCGGAAGTTTTCAACACATATTTAATCTCTGCCACCGCAATTACCGGGAAGTATTTGGCGAACAGGAAGAAACAAGTGAAGAACAAGCCAAATGTTCCTAGGTAGAAGCCAATTTCCCAAATGGTAGGACTATAATAAACCGACCAGCTAGAAGGCAGATAATCGCGATACAAGGAGGTTACGATAATTACAAAACGCTCGAACCACATACCAATATTTACTATTACGCTCATGAAGAAAGTAACAAACACGTTTCTTCTCATTTTGCGGAACCAGAAAATTTGCGGACTTAACACGTTACAAGCCATCATACCCCAGTAGCTCCAGCCATAAGGACTGAACAGGTAAGCGCGGCTGTACCAGAAAGTGTAGCCTTCGTATTTGTTCTGGCTATACCATCCCATAAATAATTCAGTTAGATAGGCAATACCCACTATAGACCCTGTTAATACGATGATTTTATTCATTGCCTCAATGTGGCCCAAGGTGATATAATCTTCCATGTTAAATACCTTGCGGATAATTACCATCAACGACTGCACCATAGCAAATCCCGAGAAGATGGCTCCTGCTACGAAGTAGGGAGGGAAGATGGTGGTATGCCAACCCGGTACCACGGAAGTGGCAAAGTCGAAGGATACAATGGTGTGCACCGACAATACCAGTGGGGTACTTAAGCCGGCCAATACCAACGAAAGACTTTCATGCCGTTGCCAGTGTTTGGTAGAGCCCGTCCATCCGAAGGAAGCGATTCCATATAATTTTTTACGCAGCTTGGTAAATGCCCTGTCTCTAACAGTAGCCAGATCGGGAATTAAACCACTGTACCAGAAAAGCAGCGATACGGTAAAATACGTTGAGATAGCGAATACGTCCCACAACAAAGGGGAATTAAAGTTAACCCATAGTGGTCCGCGAGTATTGGGATAAGGTAATACGAAGAAAGCCATCCAAACTCTACCCATGTGCCAGATAGGGAACTGACCGGCGCACATTACTGCGAAGATGGTCATGGCTTCAGCCGCCCGGTTAACACCCGTTCTCCAACCCTGGCGGAACAATAATAAGATAGCAGAAATCAGGGTACCGGCGTGACCAATACCTACCCACCATACGAAGTTGGTAATGTCCCAACCCCATCCAATGGTCTTGTTCAGGTTCCACTGCCCGATACCATAGGTAACGTCTCTATAAATAGAATACACACCAAATAGCAATAAGGCTACAGCAATATAGAAACCAATGTACCATAACTTGCTGGGCTTAGCTTCAATGGGGCGAACGATGTCTTCCGTTACCTGGTGAAAGTCTTTGTTTCCCATCACCAATGGTTCCCTGAGCTGTGATTCGTACTTTAAATGCATCTCGTCTTTTTTATTGTTCCCGGATTACCATTTTCATGGTTTATCAATTCGGATAAGTTTCTTGTTAACCGGTTATTATGCTTCTTTTTTTTCTTCTTCTAGGTTTCTCACTTTTGCCAGATAGCTAACATTAGGCAATACGTGTAATTGCTCTAATACATAGAACTGGCGATTCGGATTTTCCTTTCTGGTAATACTAATGGCACTGTGCTGGTTATTGGCATTTCCAAACACGATGGCGTTGGTAGGGCAAGACTGCTGACAAGCCACTTTTAAATCTGTATCTTCCAGTGGACGACTTTCTTTTTTGGCTTTCAGTTTGCTCTCCTGTAAACGCTGCACACAAAAAGAACATTTTTCAATCACCCCTCTAGAACGAACCGTAACATCCGGATTCAGTACCATGCGGGTAAGATCGTCGTTCATATCGAGTACTACATCATTCACAATACCCACTTGATTATTTGCAAAGCTGTCGGAACCGGTATAATCGGCCCAGTTGAAACGACGCACTTTGTAAGGACAGTTATTGGCACAGTAACGAGTACCTATACAACGATTATAGGTCATTTGGTTGAGGCCTTCGCTGCTGTGGTTGGTAGCGGCTACCGGACAAACGTTCTCACAAGGAGCATTGTCGCAGTGCTGGCACATCATGGGTTGGAATACTACATTCGGGTTATCCATATCACCACTGAAGTAGCGATCGATGCGTAACCAATGCATTTCATGACCCCGCAGTACTTCGGGCTTACCTACTACTGAAACGTTATTTTCTGCATTACAAGCAACTACACAAGCGCCACAACCGTTACAGGCATTGAGGTCTACATTCATACCCCAGCGAATACCCGGACGATCGTACACTGGATAAATGGTTCCCTGCTTTTCAAAATTTTCTAAACCACCCCAAGGAGCCAATTCAGCTTGGCGCTCATCGCGGATTTCAGTTGGGTGGTGCTTATATTCAGCCAGGGTTAACTCTTTCATTACCTCTGTACGGTTACCCTGAGCTGTATCATAGCGGCTATGTGTTTGGGTAAGTGCTACGGGATAGGTTTCTGTGGTAAGGGTAATTTCAACATTTCCCTGAACCAGGCTAACCGAATTTCCATTCAGGCTACTCATTGGGTAGGCATTCTTACCGGTACCTACTACTGATTTGCCCAGTCTTTCCGTACGTCCGTATCCTACCGCAATACCAATGGTGTCGGGATGGGTTCCGGGAATAATCAGTGCGGGTAATTCTACCGACTGGCCATTGCAGGTAACTTTCACCACTTTTTTGGGTGGGTTCACTTCATAGGCATCGGCCTGACCATTATCATTCAAATCAATTTTCAAAAGGGTACGAGCCAAAGCGGGAGATACAACCACGTAGTTGTCCCAGGTAGCACGGGTAACTGGATCGGGTAATTCCTGTAACCAAGGGTTAGCAGCACCTTGTCCGGCACCAATTCCTATTTTCTCGTAAAGAACCAATTCAATTTTATCGCCTTTTTTAGCAGCTGAAATAGCAGAAACCGCAGCAGCAACTGCAGGACCGTTGAAGGCTGCCCCAGCTACTACAGGAGTTGCCGGATTTAAAACTCCATCCTGCAAAGCCTTATCCCAACCAGTTTCACCGCCTAATTTGGCAGACCAATATCCTTTCAAAAAGCTTAGGTAGTCGGTAGTAGCACCAGACCATTTCAATAAGCTATCCTGCCACTGACGTGTTTTGAACAGCGGATAAATGGTAGGCTGCATAAAAGAGAAATAGCCTGTTTTAGCTTCTGCATCTCCCCAGCTTTCGAGGAAGTGATGATCAGGTATTACATATTTACAAGCAACGGCAGTTTCATCTAATTTGCCGGCAAAAGAAATGCTTGTTTTAACTTTTTTCAGTGCTTCAGTAAATGCAGGAGCTTGTGGCCAGGTATAGGCGGGATTGGCACCCTGTATTAATAAGGTTCCAACAGAGCCGGCTTTCATGTCGTCGATCAACTTAGCCATATCGGCATCTACTCCCTTACGACCATTAAAGGTAACACCCCAGTTAATGGTTGTACCTACTGCTCCAATCGCCTGGTTGATGGCATTTACCACCAACTGTATGTTTACATCATTGCTTCCACAAACTACCAGGGCTGATCCCTTAGCAGCAAGCAAAGCTTTGGCAGCATGTTCAACTGCTTCTTTTGTTAATTTATCAGCGATTCCGGTTATTTCTTGTCCGTTGATGGCACTTAATAATGCCACCGCTACTGACCCGGTTTCGGAGGGACGGATCAAATGTTTTTCATCGGCATTGGATCCGGTTAAGCTGGCTACACTCTCAAAATGAATGTGCTTGCTCATTTCGGGCTTTTGCTCGTTGATTTTTTTGCCAGCAGCGTACTGACGGGCAAATTCAACCGGAGAAAGCCAGGTACCGAGAAAATCGGCTTGCAGACTAACAATTACAGCTGCTTTATCAAAATGGTAGGAAGGAATTGCTTTTTTACCGAAACAAGCTTCGTTGGCTAATAACATGCCAGCATAAGAAACCCCGTCGTAGGTTACATGGCGGCTGCCCGGATATTTTGCCAACAGTTGATTGATGGCATCTTGGGTGGTAGGTGAAGTAAGGGTACTGGTAAGAATTACTACCGGGCCAGCGATGGAGGCGGCTATTTCTTTGTCGATTGCTTCAAAAGTAGCTTCCCGTCCATTAATTAAAGGAAAGCGCAAACGAGCGGTATCATATAAATCTAGCACAGAAGCCTGCACACGGGCGGAGGTACCGTTACCGGTGAGGGGGCTCAGATCATTTCCTTCTATTTTAATAGGGCGGCCATCACGTACTTTAGCTAATACCGAAACCACATCACCATCCTGCACATAGGTAGTAGCATAATACTTAGAAATACCGGGAACTACGTCTTCCGGCTTATTGGCAAAAGGAATGGCTTTTTTAACAGGAATTTCACAACTAGCAGCTACGGCAGCAGCGGCAGTAGAAAAGCCGAGATATTTAAGAAAGTCTCTACGGGGCGCTTTTGCATCCAGCAAACCCGTGTTTTCTTCCACTGCCGGCAAGTCTTCCCTGAATTCGTCCTTTACATCTTTGTTGTAAGCAGCAGACTGATTCAGTTCTCCGAAACTCTGCCAATGCTTTTTTTGCTCCATAATGTAAATCCCAGATCCCCGGGGGGATTGATTTAAAACCGTTACTTAATATAAATACAAGTCATCCAACAACTCCTTCCCTAGGGAAAAAGCTATTGTTAGCATCAATAATGACATTTTTGACACTCCGTTCCACCAATCTTCTCTACCGTTACACCCTTGGTACTATCCATCTTTCCACTCTTTAAATCTTGATGGTATTTTTCATAGATGCTATAGAATCCATTGTCTTTAAACTGCACTTTGGTTTCGCGATGACAGTTCACACACCAGCCCATGCTAAGATTAGAGAACTGCTTTACTTCACCCATTTTCTGAATTTCACCATGACAGGTTTGGCATTGCACTTGTCCGGCTTTTACGTGCTGGGCATGGTTAAAATATACGTGGTCGGGCAGATTGTGGATACGAACCCATTCGATGGGCTTGGCATTGTTGGCATCCCAAGGTTTTCCTTCTACAAAACCGGCATATTTATATAGCTTCTTGATTTCGGCGGTACCATCCACTTCTTTCCCATCTTCGGTATACATTTTTTCTCCTTTGTATTCATTGATTGCCAGGTGACAATTCATACAAATATTAACCGAGGGAATGGTGGCTTGTTTACCTTGATAAACGCCTGTATGGCAATACTGACAATTGATTTGGTTTACGCCGGCATGTACTTTATGGGAATAATAAATAGGTTGAACCGGCTGATAATCGGTGCTGCGACCTAGGTTCATGGCTCCCTGAGTAGTGAAATATCCGCCCACTAAGAATAGGATTACAGCTAAGAAAGCAATATTGCGTTTATTTCTAAAAAATGATACCGGCTTTTCTGGGTTGATGCCTTCTTTTTCATCCGCCATTTTTCTCAGGTTGGAGTTCACCTGTAATAAAGTAAGGGCTACAACTGCGAGAATTAGGGTGAGTACTCCAAATAATAAGGTGTTGTCGCCCTCTTCGGCAGGAGCACCAACAGCCGCACCGCCGCCTGTAGGACCAGTTCCGGGAGCGGGTACCGATTTGATATATCCCAAAAGAGCATCAATTTCCTTATCAGTTAACGCAGTAAACTGGTTCATGGCCACCTTGTTGTACTCGTTGTACAAATTATTCGCATAGGCATCTCCTGTTTTCAAGAAGGCAGCACTATTGCGGATCCACGAATAGAGATTCTTCTTGTTAGGCCAGCGGTCTTCCACTCCGGCAAGGGCGGGACCTGTTAATTTTTTATGTACCTGGTGACAGGAGGCGCAATTGGTTTGGAAAAGCGTCTTTCCATCCTGAGCAATTACTGTGTTTCCGGAGAAAAAACCGGCAAATATTAAGATAGAGAAACCGAGTCGGGTAAGGCGTTTTAGAGATAGCATATGTACTAACGTGGTTCTTGGTGTGGAAAAGGATCCGTAATCGGATGCAAAAATATGACAGGAAGCTGACAAATACGCAACGACTTAGATTTTTTTTTGTGGTTATTCCTGTTGTAATTGAGCGGATAGTACCGAAATGTTTAGATAAATCCTTAATAAATTTTTGTGAAATTTCTTTTCTGATGAAATGTATCGGGGATTATTGGTTTTTTATATGAATTTTGCCGAATGTTCAAGAAACTGCAAGAAAAGTGGGGCCTCAGCACCCAAACCTTCTGGATTGTTTTTATAGCTTTCGGGTTAACCGGCACTACCACAGCATTTCTAACGAGATATGTTACGCATTGGCTGGGTATGGATGCCAATAGTGAGTGGTACTATCGCTTGGGTGTTCGCTTGTTTATGCTGCTGTTTGGTTATCAGGTGATTTTACTTAGTTATGGTTTTCTGCTGGGCCAGTGGGCTTTCTTTTGGAAATATGAACTGAAGCTGCTGCGCAAACTGAAAATCTTGCCCCCGGCGTCTCTCAAAACGCCGATTGCCATTTTCGCCTCCGGGGCGGGCTCGAATGCCTTAAAAATTATGCAATATTTTGATGAGCATTCTACTATTTCTGTGGACTTACTCATATGCAATAAACAAGGGGCCGGCGTTATTCATCATGCCGAAAAACAAGGCGTACCGGTATTACTGATTGAAAAAGACCGATTTTTCCGCGGCAATGCCTATATTCCGGTTTTACAGCAACACCGTATTTCGTTTATTGTGTTGGCTGGATTTTTATGGAAAATTCCAGCGTCGCTAATTGCCGCCTACCCAAATAAAATACTGAACATCCATCCCGCCCTTCTCCCCAAGTTTGGCGGAAAAGGCATGTATGGCGAAAATGTGCACCGGGCCGTGCTGGATTCGGGTGAAAAAGAGAGTGGCATCTCCATACACCTCGTAAACGAACATTTTGATGAGGGAAAAGTTATTTTTCAGTCCAGCTGCCCCATCGAACCCAACGAAACACCCCATAGTCTGGCGCAAAAAGTACACCAATTAGAACATGCCCACTACCCCCGGGTAATTGAAACGTTCGTGGTAGAAAACAGCCTACCTGCTACCAATTAAGCATTTTTCGAATTTGTAAGCGTTGTGCGGAGATTATAGTAATTTCCTGTTTGAACAAAACGCTTTTCACAAATATTTCCGCCCAATGAAATCAATTTTAAGCCTCCTCGTGGCCCTCGGTATGTTTTATACCGTTACCGCCCAACCACTGTTACAAGCCGCTACCACCCCCGAATCTGCTGGCTTTTCTTCGCAACGGCTAGAACGTATCAACCAATTGATTCAGGCATATATCGATAGTAATTATATTGAAGGTGCCATTGCCTTAGTAGCGAGAAATGGTAAAATCGTTTACCATAATGCCCTAGGATATGATAACAAAGCTGCCGGAAAAAAATTGCAAAAAGATGCCATCTGGAGGATTGCTTCCCAAACCAAAGCCATCACTAGTTTGGCAGTTATGCAACTATACGAGAAGGGATATTTTTTATTAGACGATGCCGTTAGTAAATACATCCCCGCCTTTAAAAAGCCACTCGTATTACAGAGCTTTAATAAAATAGATACCAGCTACACCACCGAGGCTGCTAAACGAGAGATCACCATCCGCGACCTGCTCACCCATACTTCCGGCATCGGATATGCTCAAATTGGCAGTGAAACTATGAATGCCATTTATGCCAAGGCAGGCGTTGTGGGCGGAATTGGATTAATGGGAGGATTACTAAAAGATAACATATTGCGGTTAGCTGCATTACCCCTTGTTCATCAGCCCGGAGACCGATTTACCTATGGGCTCAATACCGATGTATTAGGCTATCTGGTAGAAGTAGTAAGTGGATTATCACTGTATGCTTACTTTAAGCAATACATATTTGATCCGCTGGGCATGAAAGACACTTATTTCTATCTGCCGGCCAACAAACAAAATCGGTTGGCTATGCTGCACATGAGTGATAAAAACAATCGGGTAGAGAATTGTCCCGAAACCCTGGAAGTTAATGGAAAGTTTTACCGCGACTATCCGATTCTGCCCGATGGTAGCTTTTATTCGGGTGGCGGTGGATTGGTTTCTACTGCTTACGACTATGCCATTTTTATGCAGATGCTCTTAAATGGAGGAGATTATAATGGAAAACACCTAATAGGCAGAAACAGCATCCGGCTGATGACGTTAAATCAGCTGGGAGAAAAGAGTTTGGGAAGAAATGCCAAGTTTGGATTGGGCTTTGAAATTGTTACCCCTGCCAGTGCACCGTATAGTGTAACCTCAGAGGGTAGCTTTAGCTGGGGCGGCATGTTTGCCTCCAGTTATTGGATAGACCCCCAGGAAAAAATTGTTGCCCAGTTTGTATTACAGCAATACCCTTTTACCCGCGGAGATATCGCAGAGAAATTTAAGGTAGCGGTTTATCAGGCATTACAATAAAGCCATTCCTATCTACGCCTGTGTATTGTTACCGGAGCCGCAAAAAGCAGACTATTCTTTTTTATCTGCTTTGCAGGTATTGATACCGAAGGGCAAATAGAGCGGGCAAAAATTGATAAGGGAAGTAGCCAGAAAAATACCGCCCAATACCAGCAATACCAAGCCAGCAGTGCCGGTTATGGTATGCGTGAAATACAGGATGGATACCACAATGGCAAAGATTACCCGTATGATACGGTCGGTGCTGCCCATGTTCTTTTTCATATAATAATAGTTTACTGAACAATTAATTTCAGCCCGAAGGTAGGGGGATGTGATTTTGGTAAATATGACAAATATCACATTAGCAATAAAGAGGCGCAATAAGCATAGCGGCAGCATTAGCCGGGCATGCGGGAGATATACTTTTCAATTTCTTTCACCTGATCAATCACCTGTTGGGTTTTGGGCTTACAGGCTTTGGCTTTGCGGAAAAATTCTTTTGCCGCTCTAAATTCCCGCTTATTCATTAAAATCTGGCACATGCCGAGAAAGGCAACTGCCTCACTTTCTTTATCGGGAATACCAGCACGAATAGCGGCGCGAAGATAAGATTCACCCTGCTTAAGATCGCCTCGTTGCATGGCCATCATCCCTAACTGTAATTTATTAGAGCCTTCTGCCTCTGGCATAGCGGAACCCAGCTCGGAGCTTTTTTTCAGGTGTTTTTCGGCGGTGGTAAAATCCTGCTTCATCATGGCCAGGTTACCTAAAATGGTAAAATAGGTTGAGCGAACCGGCTTATATAATAGATTGGGGAACCAGATGGTTGCTAGAATTTTTTCTACTTCTTCAATATTACCAGCTTCCATTGGCCCCTGAATCAGCCGCATGGGACCAATAAAGAAATGGCTCGCAATAGCAATAAATCCTGCAAAGTAGAGAATGAATGAGGGCCAGAATCCAGAGCTGATGTTTACCCAAATAGCCAAAGCAAAAGCCAGTAAACCTAGCCAAAAACGATACTTTATTAAAAAGTTGTAGAATACCATATCAATTATTGAGGAGAGCAAATATACGGAATCTGCCCGGCTGATAATGGGAAAGACTAGTCTTTGGCATCATTGATTTCTATAAAATAGCCATCGGGATCATTGATCCATACCTGCTTTACCCCATCGATGCGGGTAGTGATTTGTCCTTTCTCACCCTTTGAATTATAATAAGGTATTCCTTTCTGAATAAGCTTTTCCACATAATCAGCCGTTTTGGCCACGCTGAAACACATATGGTTATTTAAAAAGTATTCTTTCGGCTGGGGGGCACCCTGAATGATATGCAGAGCAACACCCGGGGCAATTGAAAACCAGGCATGTTTGTTATCATGAAAGGGTTCGGGTATGGTATCGAACTGAAACAGCTCCTGATAAAATCGAGCTGACTGCTGCATGTTTACCACATAGATGGCAAGGTGATTGAGATGGGCCTTTGGTAATTTTTTTTCGGTTTGGGCTTGCGCAGTATGCATAAAAACCAGCATAACAAGCATCAGCAGAACTTCGGATGTATATCGCATGGAATGAATTTTTGGTAAGGTACTTATTAAATAAAAATCAGCCAAAGATCTGGAGTAAAGACAGTTGTGAACATTTTTATGAAAAACGAACCACAAAAATGCATTTCAATTAGCCTTTACGTTTCCGGAGATTAATAAATTTCTATAAAGACTATTTCAAGAACATCTTCAATAAGGAATACTCTTTACTAGGAAGTTTCAACCGGAAGAAAGATTTGTTGAATGATAGCCATCTGACAAAGAAGCACTTTTAATAAATATACACAAGTGTTGTTTAACTAATTACGTCCACTGAATAAAAAAACTTGATGTAACGAATAAGAAAAATAAATTGATGGGAAATTGCATAACAATTACTTAATTATTCGTTAATGCATATTGTTTCTTAATAAACTTTTGGAAAAGAACTTTGCAAAAAAAAAGTTTTATGAGAAAATTAATTGCTTTGCTTACTCTGGGTGCAATCCTAGTAAGTTGCAAAAAAAATGATGCTGGCGTAACTGAGGTTAAACCAGAATTAATCAATCGGTCAAAAGCACCTGCTTTTGTGGAGATGTTTCCTGAGTTTTCATCGGTTAAAATGTTTACGTTGATTAGTACAGATGATTCTATTGCAGGGTCACCAAACTTTGTGTATGGTGGTGCACCGGATGGACAGGGTTTTTTAAAAAATCCTGATGGAACGGGTTATGTAATGGTAACTAACCATGAGAATACCTGGGCTGTATCGCGCGTATACCTAGACAAAACATTAAAGCCTGTGAAAGGTGAGTATATTGTAGATACGGATGGTGGGATGTTTCGTCTTTGCTCTGGCACCATGGCAACTCCAGAAGAGCATGGATTTCCCCGGGCAACATTTTTAACAACCGGTGAAAGTAATGTGAATGCAATGACACACGCAATCGACCCGTTTGGAACAGCAAACCCAAAAGATCAATCAAGAGTGAAACCAGCATTAGGTAAGTTTAGTGGCGAGAATGCAGTACCGCTTCCTAAAACTGCATATCCCAATAAAACAGTGATTATTCTAGGCGAAGACGCTGGAAATGGCCAGGTGTATTTATATGTGTCTGATGTAGTAGGTGACTTAGAGAATGGCAAGTTGTACGCTTTAAGAAGAACGAACAAAAATCAGATTGAAACAAATATGACCAAAGGCAGCGTGTACGATGTTGAATTTGTTGAAGTACCGAACGCAAAAAATCTCACGGGTACTGAAATGGAAAATTTAAATAGCACACTTGGGTCTATTCAATTTGCGCGTGTAGAAGACTTAGATTACAGAAAAGGTGGTGGAGCAAATGGTAGGGAGGTTTATTTTGTTGCAACAGGAATATCAGGTGCACCTGAAAAAACTTATTGGGGTAGAATGTATCGCTTAAAAATGGATGCGAATAATCCATTAACTGGAAAATTAGAAGTGGTAGCTGATGGAGCTGATGATCCAGGAAAAGACATTATCAACCCAGATAATCTATGTGTTACAGACAATTTTGTATACATCCAAGAAGATGGAGATTCATTTTTCCCGGGCGCAACGCATAATTCATGGATTTGGCAGTACAACATTGCTACAGGTGTTAAAAAGCCTTTTATGGAAATGAAGAATAGAACCCTGGCAGGTACCAAGTATAATCCTACCAGTGATACGCGGTTCGGATTGTGGGAGCATGGTGCAATGATTGATGTTTCTGATATCATTGGAGTACCGGGTGCTTTTACTATCAATATCCATGCCCATAGCTGGATTGAAGGCGATAAATTTTTAAATCCAAGTAGAGCCACCTCTATTCAGTCTTACAAATCGGGAGGTCAAACTTTGCTGATTACGAATGTTCCCAAATAATTTGTTTAACCTTTTTAATGTCTTCCGGCAAAACCGGAAGACATTTCTTTTTTATGAAATATACCATACTAGTTTTATTTAGCTTTTTTTTGTTTGCTTATTCATGTCAGGAACAAACAGATATTGATAGAAATAATAGTGTTCAGAAATTGGTGAAATTAAACACCGAACAATTAATTTCTATTTTAAATAATCTTGATTCGACCTGCCAGAATAAATCACCTGATATCAAACAACTTCGGGAAATATTTCTGCAAGCAAGATACCAGTATAAGCTAATTGAGGCGCCGATTGAGTATTATTTTCAGGGACATTCGAAACGTATCAATGGTCCAGCATTACCAGATATCAAAACAGATGACAATCAAGTTTTTCCTCCACATGGCTTTCAAGTAATTGAACAACACTTGTGGGGAACAAATATTGTATCCGACACTGTGCGTCGATTTATACAGAACGAAGTTCATGTTTTAATTGCTGATATTCGTTTTATACAAATTAATGTAAAGGAACAAACCATACTCGCTCGGCATTTACAAGAGATGGTGCAACATGAGATAATAAGAATTGCTACCGGAGGAATTACCGGTTTAGATGCTCCTTTAAGCTTTGCATCTTTGAGTGAAGCGATTCATGCTTTAGAAGGAACAAGAAATCTACTAAGAACATTTATTTCAGGTAATCAAAATAATTTGTTAGCAGACTCTACAGAAAAGTTTTTTGATAATACAATTGCTTATCTTAAAACCAATACAGATTTTGATTCCTTCGATAGACTTACTTTCATCAGAGAATATTTAATGCCCTTATCCCAAAAAACAGTCCATCTTCCAACCATTCCTATCGAAGAACAAATAAATTTAAAGAAACCTTTTAAAGGAACCTTAGCTGATTTAATGCAAGGCAAGGGCTTTAATCCAGATTTTTATAGTCCCTATAATATTACGGAATCAACGAAAGATAAAATTGAGCTGGGAAAAAAATTATTTTATGATACGCGGCTATCCTCAAATAATCAAATTAGTTGTGGAACCTGTCATGTGCCTAATTTGTATTTTACCGACGGGAAAAAAATAGCTTCCAATTTTGTTCATGGCGGAAAGTTGCAACGTAATACTCCAGGATTATATTATTCGAGTTTACAGGCCGCGCAGTTTTATGATATGCGTACAAGCAATTTAGAAGAGCAAATAAATGATGTAATCAATAATGAAGATGAGTTTAATCTATCAAAAGAACAGGTTAGCCGAAAGATTAATAGAGATGGAGATTATAAAATTTTAAATAAAAAAATTTTTGATAAGGATAGCTTGGGAAGCTTTGAAATTCGTAATGCAATTGCCAGTTATATCAGATCTCTGAACCCCTTCAATTGTGATGTAGACAGGTATATGCGCGGAGATAATTCAGCAATGTTACCAGAGGCCAAAAATGGGTTTAACTTATTCATGGGAAAAGCCAAATGTGGTACCTGTCATTTCGCGCCCGTTTTTAATGGTACAGTACCTCCTTGGTTTGCTAAAGCAGAATCTGAGGTTATTGGAGTTCCAGCAACAATTTTATGGCAAAACGCCACTATTGACCCCGATCAGGGGCGGTATGTTTTAAACCAGCTAGAACCACTTCGATATGCATTCAAAACACCTAGTATTAGAAATATTGAGAAAACTGCTCCGTATATGCACAATGGAGTGTATACACGTTTAGAAGAAGTAGTTGAATTTTATCACAAAGGCGGGGGGGTAGGAATTGGAATCGACCTACCTTATCAAAGTCTCCCTTTTGATTCACTCAATTTGTCTACTTCAGATAAAAAGGCTTTGGTTTCTTTTATGAAATCACTAACAGACAGATTATAAATTAATGATGTTAAAGATTATTGTAATCAGTTCAGTGTTTTTTCTATATTCCTGTTCTGAGAAAGAACAGTCATTACCCTGTAAATTTCCATCCCTTCAAATACAAATCAAATCCGATACTGGATGTGCATCCGGTAGTATTGAAGTTACTCCTGCAACTTCAATTTCTGAACTATATATTAGCGAACTCAATAAGCGAGGAGCTAATAAGTTGAACAATCTAGCTGCAGGAAGTTACCGAGTTAAATTATCTGTTAAAGATGGTTGTGTATTCGACACCCTAATAAATATAGGGTATGTTCAATATGGGCCGCTATTTAAGGAGGTAAAAGAGATCATGAAAAAAAATTGTATTAGTTGTCATGGGGGTTTTAATCCCCATGCCGGATTAGATTTTTCCAATTCTTGTCAGATAGTTCAACAATCTGAAAGAATCAAACAAAGATCCCTTATGGGAAATCCAACTCCTATGCCGCCATTGGGACTAATAAGTGACCGGGAAAGAGATGTGATTCAAAAATGGTTAGATGCAGGCGGTAAAAGTAGTAATTAAGCACTTTTCATTTTTTTCCAATATTTATTGCTACAAATTGCCGGGTGGAGCTAGCTGTAAAAACACAACAATCATTTATCTGTTTAAATCACCGAAAAACATCCAACTTTACATATACAAGATAAATATTATTTAATGGCATCCATTTTTTATCCGAAAAAGGTTTGTTCTAATAAATCCTCATAAGTAAACTTAATCAGAAACTTTCTACCTGTAGAAGTCCCCCAGCAGGGTACAGCATGAAGAGGTGCACGAAAATGCAAATTACCTAAACTAGACTCCCATAAAGCTTTACATCTTGGAAAATCACTAAATTTGATATTATATCCCCTAGAATTTAACAAGGGTTAGAGAAAAATATTTGAAATCAGGAATTGGTAAAGCATTTCTGAAATCGCTGGTCCCTTAGTTCTCCGCCAGAGGCGGACAGGAATGGAGAGCTTCCCGCTCCCCGCTAACTTTGGCAATCCGTTTTGGAAATAGTAGTTTTGCCGGAATTGGATAAGGCGTTTTTATTTATCTGATAATTTTTCTGGTCCCGTAGTTCCCTGCCTGGCGGCAGGCAGGAATGGATAGAATAGAAGTTTCCTAAACTTTTGATACAGGTTCCCCACCAAAGGCGGGCAGGCCTGCCTGCCGGCAGGCAGGGATTCCCGCCGGGACCACATAAACTTTTGATACATCTTCTCCGCCAGAAACATACAGGCGGAAATTGCCGCTCTAACCGTTGATTACTATTATTTTGCCCGCTCTTTCAAACATTAACATTTTATGGTTGAAGTGTATGCAATCGTAAGTATTCAACACAATGAAATTTACGTGGGAATGGCTCTAAGTGCCGAAAAAAGATGAAAAAAGCACAATAGTGGAAAAAACAGATTTACAAAAGGATTAAGGCCTTGGAAAATCATCCATATTGAGTACTTTGCCGACTGGAAAGAAGGAAGAGTCCGTGAAAAATATCTGAAATCAGGTGTTGGAAAGCAATATCTGAAATCGTTGGTCCCGTAGTTCCCTGCCTGCCTAACGGCAGGAATGGATAGAATATCCATCAAAGGCGAAAGGCGGACAAGAAAGTTTCCTAAATTTCCGAAATCATTGGTCCCGTAGTTCAATGGATAGAATAGAAGTTTCCTAAACTTTTGATACAGGTTCGATTCCTGTCGGGACTACCATAAACTTTTAATGCAATCGCAGAACATGCGAATTCCGCGCATACCTGTAAATGACTTTTGGCAGGAATTCACGGGGGTGATACTTAACTTTCTAGTTTTTAGGTATACGTTCCCCTGCTACGAACTAAGAGACCATTATTTTACTTACCCCTCACTTCGGGTGCTCAGCCATACCTACTCTATTGTGGTGCAAAAACCCTTTTTAGCACATCACTGGTTCTTGCCAAAGGATTTTGCCGAATTTCTTTCTCTTCTGCTGCTACATAATGGAACAAACCTTGAAGAGCCCTTTCTGTTACATAACCCGTTAAATCAGTATTAACAGGTGTTCTCGAAAACCGATTGGTGGTTGAAAAAAAATCTTTCCAAAGTTTAGTGGCACCAGTTTTCTCAAGCGCCTGCTCGATAACCGGGGTGAACTGACTGGTGAGTTGGGCACTGCAGGTGCGGCGTAAAAATTGAGTGGCTGCTGTATCAGCACCTTTCACAATTCCCAAAGCATCAGTAACATTCATTTGCCTTATGGAAGCAAGAAAAATTGAACTGGCATCAGCACAGGCAGTTTCCGCAGCCCTGTTCAAGCTAGTAATGAGATTATCAGCCTGTTTCCCCAATCCAAACTGCCGAGCCGTTTTCTCCACTGACTGAACTTCCGGTGGTAAAAGAATTATTACTGCCGCATCCTGTAAAAACCCGTTTTCCTTTGATAACCTGCCCGAAGCCGTTTGAACACCTTTTTCCAATGCCTCTTTTAGACCCGTAACCATTTCCCCCGAATTAGTACTACTTCCCTTACCCTTTAACAAATCAAGTGGATTCTGGGCATATATATAACAGGGGAAAAAAAATAAAAAAAGAATAGAAGATGCACGGTTTCGCATAGCTGAAGAATTTAAAATATTTTTAACCATTGGTTAGCACTTATCTGTGTTGGATAAACAATACACAAAATACATGCCGCAAATAAGGGTTTCTTATCCGTTTAGGCATATATGTTCCTATCTCCAATGGCAAATTCACTTTAATTTCCTGTGAAATAATTTTCGGGCTTTAAAATCGCCTAATCGATGTTGGTCATTGATCAATAATTTCGAACTCTAGACTGTCGGCACTTCAATATTTCATTTAAAAACAAATGCGATTTTGATAATATGTTCTTTCTGCTGCTATATTCAGTTTAGCCTTCAATTTTTACCCCTTTTTTTTGTAGCTTTTTCAAAAGAATCTCAAAAATGACAGCGAACAAAGAGCTAATCGACTGAATCGACCAATAAAAATTTTTGGTTGTAAGATTTTGTATCCCTATTATCTAAACACTGCCAACAATATTCTTTCCTTAGAAGGCCGAGCAGGCAGGGTTAGTTGTTGACCATTATAATACATTCGTATGCCCTCTTTTGCATTGGTAGGTAATACCATATCCACTCCACCAATAAACGGTACACTCGAAAATTGTTTCAAAGCTTTCCCGGAATTGATTGCATCTCCATCATCAAACAAGAAACTGGTGATGGCAGTTTTTGATGCAGGCGTTAATGTGGGGGAACATATAGGTAATCCATTAACCGTAACCGAATCTCTGCCACCCACCATCGCCTGAGCAGCTGAATATACTACCAGCGTTGATTGGGTTTCAACTGCAGGAATTTTTCCTAATAAGAAAGTCATGCGACCATCTTCTGGAAATCCCCGTAGGTACACCAGTGGATTGGAATAATCAAACCTCGGAAAAAAATAAGAAATGATGCGCTTATTCACTCCCGCCGGAATTAGCTCCATCTCATGCGGGATTCCAGCACTAAGGGTAACCGGCCCCCAGGCACCCGCTTGATCTGTTTTCAACTGAATGGGTTGATCAGCTTTTTTCCGTTGGCCATTCTTTTTTTTAATCGGATAAATATTAATTACCGCATCCGACATGGCGATATTGTCTCCCAAAATCAATGCCTTACCGGAGAGTGTAACTTTTCTACCGGGTTTAATACTAGGGAGGAATATTTGTTTACCAGTAAAAAATTGCAGCATCGATTTGATGGAAGTATCGCTGGTAGCTACCTGATAATGGTCCTGCTCCTCCAATGCAAGATTGAAAGCACCGTCTACCCAGCCCGCCGTATTAGCTGCAACCTTGTCTCCGGAAGAGAAAATATTCATACACCTGTTGTTTGGAAACCAGGGATAGGCGCTCGTCCATTTTCTGCTGCCTATATGAACATAATGGGCTATGTTTTTAGCATGCGAACTGTCTTTCAGGTAATTTCTGCCCAGTCCGCCACCTGCCGAATGCCCCACCAGATCAACTTGGCTAGCCCCGGTTTGTGTAAGAATTTGCGTAATAAATTGATGCAACAAACTATCATTCCGCTTTCCATTTCCCCCAACACTGTTCCAATCAAACGCATAGATACGACTTGCACAATAGCCGGCTTGTTGAAAATAATGAACAGCATTCGCCCAGGTATCTCCGGAGGCGAGAAACCCATGAACAAAAACTACGGGACGAAGAGACGTATCGCATTGTGCTTTTGCGTTGCTAGCAAACAAGAGCAATAAAATAGATAAACAATATTTCATGCATGCCATTTGAATATATGATAGAAGGATGCGCTATATACCTGTAATCGTAACAAGTGTTCGAGAAAACTTCCTCCCTAAAAAACAGTAAGCACTTTATTTCTGGCCAGCAGGCAAGCCCCCAACACCCCCGCTTTCTCCCCCAGCCTCGAGAGCTTCAGCTGTGTATCTGTATTTACCAAGCTCAATGAAAACTTATTAATAGCACTTTTGGTGGGCAATCGAAGGTAATCGCCGGTTTCGGATAGGGTTCCCCCTAAAATAATAAGTTCGGGATTAAACACATTGATGAGTGCCGCCAATCCCTTTCCCAGTTTCTCGCCTACTTCTGCCAGTAGCTCGATGCAGAGCATATCCTCCGCATTGGCAGCCTGTATTAAATCGGTAACCGTAAGGTCGTTCAGGTTTTTTACTTTCTTTACTACAGAAGAGGAAGATCCCTCCTGAATCCGTTCGCGAAACCGTCGGAGAAGGGCAGTGCCGGAAGCTTCTGTTTCTAGACAACCTTTTTTTCCGCAATGACAAATTATTTCATTCTCAAAAATGGGGGCATGTCCAAATTCGCCGCTGAATCCCGACTTGCCATAATAAATTTTTCCGTCTATTAAAATGCCCAAGCCCACGCCATAGTCTACGTTCACAAAAAGTACGTTCTTCTCGGTACTCACTTCCCCACACATAAATTCGCCATAGGCCATGGCCCGTGAGTCGTTTTCGAGATAAGTTTTTATGCCGGTTTTGCTTTCGATGATGCCGGATAAAGGCTCTTCCTGAAAATGGAAGAAGCTATAGCTATACCCAATGGTATGATTGATACGCCCCGAAAGATTGATGCCCATACTCAATATCTTATCTTTCTTTACCGGCGCCTCTTTAATAAACTGGTTAATTAATTGAATCAGTTGTGAAAGAGAAGCCTGGGTATTTTCGAGGCGGAAGGGGATCTTGGTTTTTTGGGTAACGAGGTGCTTCTTAAAATCCATCAAGCCAATATTCACGTAATATTTCTTCACATCCACCCCTAAAAAGAAACAGGCTTCCGCCACCAACCCATACATACTGGCTTTTCGCCCCCCAGTAGAATCAATCTTTCCATAATCGCTGATTAGTCGATCTTCAATCAATTCATTGATTAAACTGGTTGTTTTGGGTACACTGATGTTCAATTCCTTGCTGAGCTCGGTGATAGAACTGCTGTCTGCTTTATCTAATAAATTGAATATCAATTTTTTAAGCGCCTTGTTTTTCAAGGCTACCCCGGAAGAGGTCTCTTCGTTAAAAACGTCGGAAAAAATACGGTTTCGAGGCATACCAGGGAGTAATTCGGGTGAAAGCGAGAACAATTTAGTTTGATTTTTCGATAAAAACTGCAAAGAAAGCCTCAACTAAATAAATTATTTTAATAAGTTTTGTATTATTTGTAATATTTTTAAGATATTGCCGTACTTTTCTTTTATTTGATTACTAACTATAGGTGCCTCCATGGAATTAGAAACTTTGAAAACAGCTCCCGTGCAATCTTTACAATCGTATGCGGGTATGTATCAGGATGAATTGGTTAATAATATTCTCCCCTTTTGGCTGCATAATAGTAAGGATGAGCAAAATGGAGGATTTTTTACTTGTTTAGACAGAGCCGGCAATGTATACGATACCGATAAATTTATATGGCTGCAAGGAAGGCAGGTTTGGTGTTTCAGTTATATGTATCAGCATGTGGCCCCCAATCAGGAGTGGTTAAACATGGCTTTACATGGTGCCCGGTTTATGCAACAACATGGCCGAGACGATGAAGGCAACTGGTATTTTTCACTCACTGCCAATGGCCAGCCCCTGGTACAGCCCTATAATATATTCAGCGATTGCTTTGCCACCATGGCGTTTGCAGCCTTAGATAGAATTCAACCTTCCGACGAATATAAAGATATCGCCCTGAGCACTTTTGAAAATATCATTGCCAGAAAAAACAATACCAAGGGGAAATACAACAAAGCCTATCCCGGAACGCGACCACTCAAGAATTTCAGCTTGCCCATGATTTTATGTAATCTGTCGCTCGAGCTGGAACACCTGTTGGGAACCGAAAGAGTGAACAGTTTTGTGCCCGAAGTTATCCATGAAGTGATGGAAGTTTTTTATAATCGGGATTGGAAAGTGGTACTGGAGAATGTTCAACCCGATGGTTCCTTTTCGAATAGTTTTGAGGGAAGACTGTTAAATCCCGGGCACGCCATTGAAGCAATGTGGTTTATTATGGATCTGGGTAAAAGAATGAAAGATGAAGCTTTGATTCAACGTGCCGTAACCATTCTTTTTGATATGCTGGAACTCGGTTGGGATAAGGAACATGGTGGTATCTTTTACTTTCAGGATGTGAAGGGATACCCTATGCAGCAGCTGGAGTGGGATCAAAAACTTTGGTGGGTGCATGTAGAAGCACTGGTTGCCCTGGCCAAAGCCTATGCATTTACGGGAGATGCCAGATGCGTGCCTTGGTTTAAAAAATTACATGAGTATACCTGGAAACATTTTAAAGATAAAGAGCAGGGAGAATGGTTCGGCTACCTGAACAGACAAGGGCAAGTACTTACGCCCCTGAAGGGTGGCAAATGGAAGGGTTGTTTCCATATTCCCCGTGCTTTATATCAGGTTGCAAATACCCTATCCTCCTTAGAATCATAAATCATCTTTTCTGCTAAAAAAATTGCTCCATATTATCCCCTTCCTCTCACTCACCCTTACTGGTGTAGTAAGTGCACAGGATACCCTGCGTACTGAAATACTGGTAGTAGGAGGCGGTGTGGGAGGAACCGCTGCGGGCATTCAAGCAGCCCGATTAGGTAGGCAGGTAATTATTACGGAGGCAACTACCTGGCTGGGTGGTATGCTTACAGCTGCCGGCGTAAGTGCAGTAGATGGTAACCATAGTTTACCCTCGGGTTTATGGGCAGAATTTCGCAATGCGCTGTACACAAAATATGGCGGTGAAAAGAAAGTATCAACCGGATGGGTAAGCAATACCTTATTTGAACCCCATATTGGCGACAGTATTTTTAAAAGCATGGCGGCTCGCCTGCCGAACCTGAAAGTACTATTCCGCCATCAGCCAATCGCGGCAATGGTTGAAGGGAAAAATATGAAAGGGGCGGTGGTGCGCAATTTGCAGAACAACCGCACCGTATACATTCTGGCACAACAGGTAATTGATGCCACCGAATTAGGCGACCTACTGGAAATGGCAAAACTGCCCTACGATATTGGTATGGAAGCCAACCGCCTAACCGGAGAAAATATTCCTGTAGCCGAAACAAACGATATTATTCAAGACCTCACTTATGTAGCGATTTTAAAAACGTATGGGGCGGCTGCCGATTGTACAATTGCCAAGCCTGTAGGTTATGATCCCGCAGAATTTGATGGCAGTTGCACCAATTACTACAAAAACCTTTCCCGAAAAGCACCCGGTGTTGATGCGAAAAAGATGCTGGACTATGGAAAGCTGCCCAATAAAAAATACATGCTCAATTGGCCAATATTCGGCAACGATACTTATTTGAACGTAATTCAATTATCAGACTCCCTTCGCCAGGTTGAACTAGAGAAAGCCCGGCAAACCACCCTGCGCTTTGTATATTTTATTCAACATGAATTGGGTTTTAAAAATTTGGGACTGGCGGATGATGAATTTCCTACCGACGACAAACTTGCACTGATTCCCTATCACCGCGAAGGGAGAAGAATAAAGGGTATAGTGAGATTCAAAATTCAACACATTGCCAATCCCCATACCAATGGCGAACCCCTTTACCGAACCGGAATTTCGGTGGGTGATTATCCGGTAGATCATCATCACAAAAAAAATCCACTCGCTCCGCAACACTTAGATTTTTATCCTGTACCCTCCTTTACTGTTCCCTTAGGCGCTTTATTACCCGAGAATATGGCGGGATTGATTGTAGCAGAAAAGGCCATCAGCGTTTCTAATCTGGCCAATGGTACCACCCGGTTACAGCCCTGTGTTTTATTAACCGGGCAAGCAGCGGGCACACTGGCAGCATTGAGTGTTCAAGAAGGGAAAGCAAATGCGGCTGATGTAGCTGTGCGATCTGTGCAAGCCAGTTTGTTACAACAGGGTGCCTATCTGATGCCCTATTATGATGTGCCTGCTGGGCATCCTCAATTCGAAGCGGTTCAACGGATAGGGGCTTCCGGAATACTAAGAGGAACCGGCAAACCCAATGCCTGGGCCAATCAAACATGGTTCTATCCAGATTCGCTGGTTCGAAAGGATAGCCTACTGATAGACCTGCAGCCTTTTACAGGAAAAACCATTTCACTACAATCCGGCGAATTCCTTACAGGGAATGAAGCCATAGCAATTGTAAATTCTATTCTACTGCAATACCAAGTAGCTGGCATTTCAAAAACGAGTAACCTACCCCTGAGTAAAAAGCAACTAACAACACTTTGGAAAAATTGGGGGTTTGGGTTGTTCAATCCCAATCAACCCATCACCCGCGTGCAGTTTGCCAAGCTGTTGGATTCGAAAATAAATCCTTTCGAATTATTGGGTGTTAATCTTCACGGACAATTTCAACCGAAATATTCAAACCAAAACAAACAATTATGAAAAAACTATCTTTCCTTGCTTGCCTATTATTGCTGCTATTTCAGCAGGCAATAGCGCAAACAAACAGGGTGTCGGGTAGGGTTACTAGTTCCGGAACCGGTAATCCAGCAGAAGGCATCACAGTTGTAGTTAAAGGCAAAAAATCCGGAACCACCACCGGAACAAATGGTGATTTTATCATCCTTGCCGAAAAGGGTTCGGAGCTGGTATTTTCCGGAATTGGTTTTACAACCAAAGAAATGAAAGTTACCAGCAACATTCTAGATGTAGCTCTCCAGTCTACTTCCGGTGATTTGGGTGAAGTGGTTGTGGTAGGTTATGGCGCTCAGAAAAAAGCCAGCTTAACCGGATCATTGGTTACCCTCAATAACGAGGCATTGAACCGCAGACAGGTTTCCAGTACCAGCCAAACATTGCAAGGTTTGGCCCCCGGTGTAACGGTTCAACAACAATCCGGACGCCCAGGAGCAGATGGTGCCAGTATTGTGATTCGTGGTCAGGGTTCTATTTCAGGTAGCAGTGCTCCCCTGATTATTGTAGACGGATTAGCCGTTGGATCACTGGACTTGATAGATCCCAATGCAATTGAAAGCATCACCCTTTTAAAAGATGCTGCCTCTACTTCCATCTATGGTAACCGAGCCAGCAACGGGGTTGTTTTGGTAAAAACAAAAAGAGCTACCGGAGACCAAATGAAGGTTGGCTACAACGGATTCATTACAAAACAACAGGCAACCGCCATTCCAGAAAGAGTGAGTGCAATCGATCACATGCAGTTAAGTAATGTGGCCGAGCAAAACAGAACCGGCAATCCTGCTTCCTTTGTGTTTCCCCAAGCATTGATTGATAAATACAAAACCACCCCAGCAAATAACCTGGATGTTATTGACACGGACTGGCTGAATGAAGTATTAACCAACAGCGGTTTAATGCAAAACCACAACATCCAAATCAACTCAGGTAGCGAAAAGATGAACTTATTCGGATCATTCACATATTTAACCCAGCAAGGTCTTATACCTAACAGTTCTTTCAATAAATACGACCTGCGTTTAAACCCCGAATTCAAATTAAGTAAAAAGCTTTCTCTGATTGGTGTACTTGCCTATACCAATAGCATTACTACCAACCCTTCTACCGGTTCTGCGGAATTTATTATCCGTCAGGCGATCGGATTACCAGCTATTGGAGGGGGCAAATATGGCGATGGAATGTATGGAACTGCTGCACAATCTAACAACCGTAACCCGATTGCCATGGCAGAAGCTACCGGTAATTCTGTTGTAAATAATAATATTCTGCTTACCCGTGTAGGATTTAATTATCGTCCGATTGCAGGATTAGAAGTGGAAGCCTATTGGGGTCGCCAAAGATCTAACCCCAATACCAAAACATGGATAACTAACGCAAATATTTATCAGCCGAATCTGGCTACTTCCACTTATTCACTCATCGGTACCTGGCCAGGTACAACCAGCTTATCAGAAGCATGGAGAAATGATGCATATACCACCTATCTCGCGCAAGCTACTTATAGCAAAAGAATAGGTGCTCATAGCTTTAAATTTTTGGCTGGCGGACAATCGGAGTTATTCACCAACTACTTCTTTGGTGCTTCCCGCCAAGGCTTTGTAAATCCGAATCAGCCTTACTTGAATCTGGGTTCCGGCATACGAGACAATAACGCCGGCGCTTCTGAGCTGGCATTGGCAGGTTTCTTCGCCCGTTTCAATTATAGTTACAACGATAAATATTTTTTAGAACTGAATGGACGTAGAGATGGAACCTCCCGCTTCTCACAAACTTTAGACAAACAGTGGGGAAATTTTGGTGCCATTTCTGCAGGCTGGATATTCTCTAAAGAAAAATTCATGGAGTCGCTTAGTAAAGACATCCTGTTTGGTAAACTCCGCGCTTCTTATGGAGGAAATGGAAATCAAAATATCGGCAACAACTATGCCTTCGATGCATTCTACGCACAATCTGGCTATAGCAACCCCAACAATGGTACCAATGCCTATTTCGGCAATTCTACCAACCTTGGATTTGCCCTGTTACAATTTGCCAACCCCGATTTAAGCTGGGAAACTTCCCGCCAATTTAATATCGGGTTAGACCTTACTCTCGCAAAACATTTCACCTTTACGGCAGACTTCTATGTGAAGACTTTAAAAAATATGTTGCTGCAAAGAACGCTGCCCCAGTCTGCAGGTGGCTTATCCAATCCTTTTGTTAATGCAGGTAATATGGAGAATAAAGGATGGGAATTTAGCGTGAACTACCGAAACAAATTTGGAAAATTGGGTGTAGATGTAACTGGTATGATATCGGATGTAAAAAACAAAGTAGTAAGTCTTGTTGACGGTACGCCATTTATTGGTGATGGAATCAGAACAGCACCTGGCCAAGCATTAGGCTCTTATTTTGGTTATGTTAGTGACGGCTATTTCAGCGATTCGAATGACGCTAAAATTTCTCCTGTTCAATTCGGAATTCCTTGGAGTTCCAATCCAACCGCCGGTCCAAAACCAGGCGATGTTCGCTACGCAGATATTAACAATGATGGGAAAGTTGATGTAAACGATCGAAAATTCCTTGGTAATGCTTTCCCCAGATATGAATATTCCATCAATATCAACCTAACCTATGGAAATTGGGATTTTAATCTCTTTGGTCAGGGTGTTGGTATGAGAAATAACTTCCTGAGTGGAACAGGAGCAGTTCCGTTCAACTCATCAGATTTTGCTGCCTCACTGTTGGATATTCATAAAGACTACTGGCGGCCGGATAACCAAAAAGCCTTGTTCCCAAGACTCCTTCCTTCCGGATCGGGTGGCAACAACTTTTTGTTGGCCAGTCAGTGGATCAGAAGTGCTGCTTACTTCCGTATCAAGAATATTAATATCGGATATACCCTACCAAAGTCGGTGATGAATAAAGCAAAAATCAGCAGTCTACGCATCTATTTCAGCTGTGCCAATTTGCTAACCTTGTCGGATGCCTGGAAAGGATTTGACCCAGAGATCAATAGCGCCAATGCTGAGTTTTATCCACTGATGCGCACATTCACCGGAGGTATTAACGTTAACTTTTAACTGAACAGTAAAAATGAATAATATGAAAAAGCAACTATTATTGCTGCTTCCCATTCTGGCACTAAGCTTCAGTGCTTGTCAGAAATTTCTCGACAGGAAGCCGCTAGACGCATCCTCTGCTACTACTTTCTTAAGTAACCAGGCAGAAATGGAACAAGGCCTTACGGGTGTGTATGCATCTGCCACGTGGGTGATAGCCAACAATACCCCGATGCTATTTGAAATTGAAGCAACTACAGACATGGCAATGAAAAGGGGCGGAAATGCTTCCGACTTGATTGCCATGGGAGATGGCGGACCATTTTTGGTAACCAACGGCGTAATTGTAAGTGCCTGGAATCAGTCATATAAACTGGTGCAAAGAGCCAACCAACAAATTGCCGGTATGGAAAATGGAAAAGCCAATGTTACCACCGCAACTTTCAATCGGATTAAAGCAGAAGCGCTGGTTTTGAGAGCTTGGGGTTATTTGCACCTAATGACCTGGTTTGGAGATGTTCCCTTTTACAAAGTGCCCCCCTCTGTTACGGAAGTGCTTAGTGCCAAGCGTACACCGGTAGCTACTATTGTAAGTGAAGTGAGCAAGGACTTAGACGAAGCCGTTGCCGCTTTTGATGCTGCCGGAACTGCGCCCGTTCAAACATTGGGAAGAGTTAATAAAGCAGTTGCACTGGGCGTAAAAGCAAAATTGGCACTATTAGTGAAGGATTTTAAAACGGCCGCCGCCGCAACAAAAACAGTTATTGATGGAGCACAATATTCATTGAATCCTTCTTTTCAGAACCTGTTTTCACTGGCCGGTCAGAGTACCAATGCAGGTAGAGAAATTTTATTCTGCCAAACCTATCCTACAGATGTGAATGAACCACAAAACTGGGGACCGATTTTGGGTGTTCCCCGTCAGGTAACCAATTCTCAGTCGAGCCATTTCCCTTCTCAGGCATTGGTAGATCAGTTTGAAGACAGAAGTGGAAACCGCATTGACGCTTCTACTAGCTACGATCCTGCCAATCCAAGATTAGACAGAGACCGCCGGTTGGCTTGGAGTATTTATCAGCCAGGAGATACAATGGTGCATTTTTCATCTAAAACAGCCGCCCTTCCTTACAACAACCTTCGGGAGAGAACCATCTTTAATATCTACACCAATGTTCGCAGAAAATTCAACTGGAACACTGGCGCCTGGGATAATGTAACCGGCAATAACGATTGGATTGGTGCGCAAGCAGCCGGTATCCAATGGCAGGTTAGTGCAACCGGAAATATTGGAGGTGTAGGATATGTGTGGAATAAATACAACGACTCTACGCAATATACTTTTGAGTCGAAAGTTGGATACATATTACTTAGGTATGCCGACATTTTGTTAATGTATGCAGAATCGAAAATCGAATTGAATGAAATTGATGCCTCCGTAACTGCCGCTATCAATGCGGTGCGGATTCGTGGCAGACAACCTGCTACCGCACTTACTTCTCAAAGTGATTTGAGAACCCTGGTGCGCCGAGAAAGAGCCGTAGAATTTGCCGGAGAAGGCTTGCGCTTATTCGACCTTAGAAGATGGGATATTTATGCCAAAGCCAATAGTATTCCGGTTGTAGGTATTTCATTAAATCCCGCTATACCGGCAGCAAGACCTGTATTTGATGCCAATAATATTCCCGATTATGCTACTAGCATCAATCAGCGGATTCGGTTCCGTGCTCAAACACGCGCGAACACCAACGCAAAATATAAACTCTGGCCGATACCTCAGTCAGAGATTGATAACAATCCTGGTTTAACACAAAACCCCGGTTGGTAGTTTTCCCCCTTTCCTAATGGCAGTTTAGGTAAAGAAATAGCAGGCCTCATTCATTTGATGGCCTGCTTTTCTTTTTATACTATTTGTTTGTAATAATTATTGGCTAGTGGTAAGTCTATAGGATGCGATTGTTTCTACAGAAAAAATTCTGGTGGAACTTAAACATAGTCCAATTGAATCAATAAGAATCCATGTGATATGTTAGCTACAGATTAGCTAAGCGGTTACAAAACATAAATTAACTCACCTCCCTGCATCAGCTCAGCATGTGAAATAAAATACTGATTAACTTTTTTTCCATTCCAGTATACCGCTTTTACATAGGCATCCTTAGTTCTTCTACCTTTCGTTTGTATTTGCAATTTTTTTCCATTCGGCAATTGCAGGGTAGCCGCATCCAGCAGCGGGAACCCAATCACATACTCACCGGAAGCCGGATTCATGGGATATAAACCAAGACTGGTCCATATATACCAGGCACTCATTTGTCCACAATCATCATTTCCCGTTAAGCCATCAGCCCCATTTTTATACATACTGTCGGCCACTACTTTTATCCATTTGGCGGCCTTATCTCTTCTGCCTAATGCGCTGTACATATAAATTATGTGGTGACTGGGCTCGTTTCCATGGGCATATTGGCCAATCAAGCCCGTAACATCTGCAGAAGTATTATCTCCATGTAATTCTGAGGGCGCAGTAAATAATTTATCTAGTTTATCTACTAATTGCTGCTTCCCCCCCATCAATTGAGCAAATCCATTTACATCGTGGGGCACAAAAAAACTATGCTGCCAGGCGGTACCTTCAATATATTGTCCATCAAATCCATGTTCAGAAAGCAGGGGGTCGAATTGCTCAATAAAAACGCCCTTACTATTTTTTGCCCGCATAAATCCGGTGGATGCATCAAACAAAGGCTGGTAGCTTTTGGAGCGTTGCATAAAAAGGTTGTAATCATCCATCTTACCCAATTTACGGGCAACCTGGGCAATACACCAATCGTCGTAGGCATATTCCAGGGTGATGGTTACACTCCATCCATGTTTATCTTGGGGCAGGTATCCATATTTGATATAGTCCTGCGTACCTCTTTGTTGCTGAAACGCACTTTTTCGCATCGCCTCATATGCCTTCGATACATCAAATCCAGAAATGTTTTTCAAAATAGCATCGGCAATTACCGGAATGGCATGGTAACCCGTCATGGTATTGGCTTCCCAGGTACTGATATCCCAAACCGGCAGCAAACCATTATCCGCATAAAACTGTAACATGCTGTTGATAAATGCCGGAACCCTATCGGGTTGCGTGATGGTATATAATGGATTCAAAGCCCTGAATGTATCCCAGAGTGAGAAGATGGTATATCTATTATTGCCTCCAGGCATAGTAAGCACCCGATTATCTTGGTTGCGGTAGGTTCCATCGGCATCGGAATATAAAGAAGGAGAAAGACAGGTTCTGTATAACGCTGTATAAAAGCGAGTGGCAAAAGCACTATCGGTGAGCGGTATCTGTATTTTACGCAACTCCTTTTCCCAATCCATCGTTGCGGATCGTACCACCTGCTCAAAACTTTGTTGGCCAATTTCGTTTAATGCCAGTAAAGCTTTTTCATAACTCACACTACTCAATCCTGTTTTGATTGAGAGACTATGATCATTTCCTCCCAGCTCAACCAACATCTTGAGGGAAAGTCCACTGGCCGATGCTGCTTCAATTTGATTAGCCCCTATAAAACGATGGTGTACAACCGGGCGATTAAAACGGGCCGCAAAATATACCCGCTGATTTTTTGCCCATCCGGTGGAATAACGATAGCCTACAATGGTAGAATCATCCAATAATTTGATATAAGAAGCAGTTGTTTTATCCCAGTTGATATGAAAATCCAAATCAATCCGAACCCACTTACGGGCGGAGGTATATTGATACCGATGAAAGCCACACCGCTCGGTAGCGGTAAGTTCGCAGCGGATTCCATTATCAAACTGAACGGCATAATATCCCGGTGCTGCTTTTTCATTTTTATGTTGAAAAGCATGCTTAATAAATCGTTCACCACTATTAACAGTGTCAGACAGGGGTTGAAAAGAAATATCGCACCAGTCACCAATTCCAGTGCCATTCAGATGGGTATGACTAAACCCGGCAATACTATCGCTGCTGTAGTGATAGCCGCTGCTCCAGTCCCACCCTTCTGTTCCGTTATCGGGGCTTAACTGCACCATGCCGAATGGGCGCGTAGCACCTGGATAAGTATGGCCGTGGCCACCGGTTCCGAGAAAAGGATCTACCCGGCGAGTAAGGTTTTGTGCAGCAACGGTTGCGTAGGTGCCGGCAATAATTGATGCCGCGACCAACAAATTTTTTGTAATCATACTTTATTTTATAAATGGATACTGACCCTGAAACCAAGCAGCCCGGTCTTTGATGCCCTCATAAAAAAAGAAGGTCTCTCCTTTAAAACCATTATTCCGGTTGCTTTGAATCATTTGCGACAGAAAACCATCAGTGGCTGTATAGTTGCCCGAACGCAATAACACCCCTGAATATAAAGGGATGGTAGTACTGCGGTGGTAAGATTTCTGCTGTAGTAAAACTGAATTGTAAGCGCTCAAATCATACCGGTAACACTGCGGTATAACTGCATCCACCCAACCACTATCAACCCAGGTAGGCCAGTCTTGTAAATATTCATCTCTTCCCCATGGGAAAGGACTGGGAGACATAGACAGTTGAATAGAAGATTTAATCTGCCGTATTTCTGTTCGCAAGCGCTTTACAAATTGATTCAACTTTTTTACCCGCCAATTTACCCAATTCACTTCTGCCGGATTGGGGGGTGGGGAGGCGCCGGCATGTTCGGACTGGTATAGTCCAACCGTATAGGCATCATATCCACCGGTACTAGGCATGGCAGGTAAGCGGTCGTCGCCTTGCACACCATCTACGGCATAGTTAGTTACTACCTCTTTAAATAAGTCAATAATAAATTGCTGCACCTCGGGATGAATACCATTCAGCCAGTCGAATCCGTTTTTAACCAAAAGATTCCCTGCCTGATCCTTTCCTGCCCAATTGGGTTTGGCCGCTACAATAAGCCCCCCGTTAGCCGAGTAAGAAGAAGAAAAGCCATATTCGAACCAGGCATGCACTTTTAACCCTTGGGCCTTAGCCTCTTCCACACATTCCTGTAAGGGGTCTCTTCCTGCGAATTTTTCTAATTGCGGTTTCCCAATCAGATTCTGCATGGTAGTACTGGGATAAATGGTTCTGGCATTATTATACACCACAATAAAGAGATGGTTAATGCCGGCTGTTTTGCAACTGCTCACCATGGTTTTAATGTTTTCCTTGCTATCCAGAGCCGTACTGGCAGTAGTAGTAACCCAAACACCCCGCATTGCATTGGGATCCCAGGCCGGAGTAGGTGGTGGGGGGGGCGTGGGCGTAGGCGTAGGCGGTGTGGTTCCCCCTCCGTTTGTACCTGACTTAGTACAACTCATACAAAAAGATAGCAATATGGCAAGAATAACAATCCATAAGGGGTTGTATCGGAAAAAAATCAGGTTATTTTGCATGAATTTGGGGTGATTAGGAGCTACTAAATTAAAAAAATTATAAATTCACCTATAGTTTTTAAATTTTTTAATTAATAATTTTCGGACTGCTGTATGACTAATGCTGAAAAAAAATCATCCCGCCATCCTTTTTACTGGATTCCTACTACCTGGTTTGCGATGGGGTTACCCAATTTGGTATTAGGGGGTACCGTTGCTTCGTTATTATATAAAAGTTTGGGGTATTCGGATGGTCAGATTGCTTTCTGGACGGGTATTATTGTTTTACCCTGGAGTTTCAAGCCATTATGGGGTCCTTTTATGGAGTTATACAAAACCAAAAAGTTTTATATCCAGCTTTCTCAAATAGCTTGTGGGGTATTATTTGCGCTATCGGTACTTTCTTTATACACCACCGTCTTTTTTCCACTTTCGGTAACCCTTTTCTTTTTAATTGCCTTTTTTGGTGCTACGCAGGATATGGCGGCGGATGGCATTTATTTAAGTGAGTTGTCTGCCAGTGAGCAGGCACGCTATGTGGGATGGCAGGGAACATTTTATAATGTAGCAAAACTATTCTCCAATGGGGGCATGGTTTTTTTAGCGGGGATACTGATTCCTGTTATCGGAGACCGAGATGCCTGGGCCATCGTACTGGCCATTTATGCCGTTATTATGCTCGTATTAGGCATCTACAACCGTAGAGTATTGCCAGATTCAACAACCACCAGATCGGTAGCCAGTACAAGTGAAGTTTGGCTTACCCTTAAAGATGTAATGATTAGCTTTTTCAGAAAAAAAAATATCTGGTGGGGCATTCTCTTTATAATGTTGTACCGCTTCGCTGAGGGACAGGGCATAAAAATTATGCCTTTATTTTTAAAAGCAGATCGGACTGCCGGAGGCTTGGGCTTATCGGAAGCTACGGTAGGTCTGCTTACCGGCATCTATGGCACCGCTGCATTTGTGCTAGGTTCGCTGGCAGCGGGTTATTTTGTTGCAAACAGGGGATTAAACAGGGGCACTTTACTGCTCCTGTGCGCTTTTTTTAATTTACCCTTTGCCGCCTATGCCTATCTGGCCATTACCCAGGCGAGTTCGGTTTGGGTAATAGGAACGGCAATAGCAGTAGAACATTTTGGCTACGGATTCGGATTTATAAGCATCATTTTATTTATCATGCAGCAGATAGCGCCAGGTCGTTATCAGATGGCCCATTACGCCTTTGGCAGTGCGATTACCTACTTTGGCTATACACTCGCCTCTATGATGAGTGGTGCCATTAGCGACTATCTAGGCTACGCCCATTTTTTTATCTGGGTATTGATCTCAACCCTGCCCGCTTTTGTGGTAAGTTGGTTGGTACCTTTACAAAAACTAGCACCCGATCAGGAATCCTAATTCCAACATTTTTATATGCAAATTACCGGCACATTTATAGACGAAATTAGTCATGATATCCCCCACCAAAACTGGGGACCCCTTGAGTGGGAAAAAGACTTTCAACACATGAAAGCCATTGGTATTGATACGGTAATTGTAATCAGATGTGGCTACCGCCGTTTTATCACTTATCCCTCAACCTACTTAATTAACCAACTCGGTTGCTACCGCCCCCCTATCGATTTAATTGATTTGTTTTTAACCCTGGCGGAAAAATATGAGATGCAATTTTATTTTGGATTGTACGACAGTGGTGTTTATTGGGATACCGGAAATATGCAACACGAAGTAGATGTGAATCGGTTTGTGATTGATGAAATCTGGAAAATGTATGGAAACCGAAAAGCATTTAAGGGTTGGTATATCAGCACTGAAATCAGCCGGAAAACAAAAGGTGCCATAGAAATTTTTGATAGCCTGGGAAAAACCTGCAAACAAATTAGTGGCGGATTACCCGTTTTTATTTCTCCCTGGATAGATGGCAAAAAAGCGGTGATGGCTGCATCGGGCCAATTAACCAAAGAAGACGCCATCTCGCTGCAAGAGCATGAAAAAGAATGGAATGAAATTTTTGATGGAATTCAACACGCGATAGATGCGGTTGCCTTTCAGGATGGACATATTGATTTTCATGAACTGGAAGATTTTTTTCGGGTGAACAAAAAACTGGCAGATCGGTATCAACTGAAGTGCTGGACGAATGCCGAATCTTTTGACAGAGACATGCCCATCAAATTTTTACCCATCAAGTTCGAGAAGCTCAAGCTTAAATTGGATGCTGCTGCCAGAGCAGGTTATGATAAGGCGATTACTTTTGAGTTCTCCCATTTTATGAGTCCGCAATCTGCTTATCCGCAAGCACATCATTTATACAATCGCTATAAGGAATATATAAAATTATGAGCTTACCCATCCGATTATATCTGATACTATGTGCAGGCATAATTTCTTATTCTGCAGTTGCACAGCCACAACCAAAAATTATCAGAGGTACCTGGATTACCAATGTAGCCAGTGAGGCCATGCGCTCGCCAGAGAAAATTCGTGAAACGGTAATCCAATGTAAAAAAAATGGACTCACCGATATTTTTGTGGTAGTCTGGAACCGAGGTGTTACCATGTATCCCAGTAAAGTAGTTGCCTCCTATACCGGTATCCAACAAGACTCGCTCTACAATGGATTTGATCCTTTACAAGTGTTTATTGAGGAAGGTCATGCCATTGGGCTTCGGGTACATGCCTGGTTCGAATTTGGATTTTCCTTTGCGTATAAAGACAGTAGTCAGCGTGCCTGGTTGGCAAAGTATCCACAATGGGTTGGCAAAGATGCAAAAGGAAATCTGCTGAAAAAAAATGGATTTTTCTGGTGGAATGCCTTACACCCCGAAGTACAGCTTTTTATGCAGCAACTGGTATTGGAAGTGGTACATAACTACGCTGTGGATGGTATTCAGGGAGATGATAGGTTGCCCGCCATGCCGGCAGAAGGTGGCTACGACGCATTTACACAATCGGCATTTGCCAAAGAACATCAGGGGAAACTGCCTCCCGAAAATCCCCGCGAAATGGAATGGTTAAACTGGAAAACCAATCGAATCAGTCAATTTGGCCAATCGCTTTACAAAGCAGTAAAAGCAATAAAACCCAACTGTTTGGTATCCTGGGCACCGAGTATTTATCCTTGGAGCAAAGAGCAATATTTACAGGATTGGCCTACCTGGCTAAAAGAAGGATATGCCGACTTTATTATTCCGCAGGTGTACCGCTATAAAATTGATGCTTATGAACAAACGCTCAAAGCCATCGACACGCAGGTGCCTGCTGAGTTTAAAAACAGGATATTTCCCGGTATGCTTACTTCACTGGGTGATGGATACCGGGCAGATAAAAACATGCTGAACAGTATGATAACGATTAATCGGAAATATGGTTATTTGGGAGAAGTGTTTTTTTATTATGAAACCATTCGGGAAGCTACCGATCCTTTATATCAATAAAATAAATTTCGCTTACAGTTTACCTATTGCCTACAAAATTAAAAAAGTAATCCATGAAACGGTTCGCCTACTCTTTACTCATCTCATTATTGATATTATCGGGTTGTTCGAAAAGCAACAATACAACAGTTACGCCGGTACAGCCAGTTAACCCAACACCTACGCCCCCACCTACCACTTTACTAACCCTTCCCGCTGGTTGGAAATTATCAACCTTACTCACTGCCTCATTTCCCAGCGGCATTCAATTATATTTTTTCGATACACTATATCTAGGTAAAAAAACCAAGGCCTTTTGTTTGGCGTATGATAGTAAAAAAACAAACTTCGAGTTCAAGCCGGTATTAGCTGCAGCCGCTAAAAAACCGAGTGACTTTTATAAAGAGGAAGCTGGGGTGGTGTATGCCTGCATAAACGGAGGATTTTATGGTGGCAATCAATCCTATAGTATGGTGCAATTTAATAATACCGTGTTAAGTGCTAATATCAAATCAGTAAGTCGTGCGTTGAATGGGGTAAATACAGCCTATTATCCAACGCGTGCGGCTTTTGGTATGAATGCATCTGGAGAACCAGTTAGTGCCTGGATTTACCATGTGGGTGCTGGATTAAATGATGTGTACAGTTATCCAGCTCCCTCACCCAATGCAGAAGGGAGTGCGCCCCAAGCGGAACCTACTGCGTTATTTCCTGTAGGGGGCAGCAGATGGGTAACCACGGCTGCCATTGGAGGTTCGCCTATGTTGATTAGAAATGGTACCATTCAAATATCCGATGTAGCGGAATTAATCAATATTAATAATACTACTTCCCGGCCAAGATCTGCCATTGGTGCGAATAGCAGTGGCTTAGTAATTGTGCTGGCAGTAGAGGGTGATAATACTTCGGCGGGCTATGCCGGAATGAACTTGGCAGAATTGGCGGCTATGTTAAAAGATCTTTCCTGCACCAATGCGATTAATCTTGATGGTGGTGGATCTACCAGTATGGTGGTGGGCAACCAATTATTAGTTCGCCCAGGCGACAATGGAGTAGAAAGACCGGTAGTGAGTGCCGTTGTAATTAAGCAAAAATAACAGCTTACCCACTTAACGGGTCCAATAAAAATCCTTTCACCTTCGATTTAGCGTTGCTCTTTTAGCAAATCACTGAATACTATTGGGGCGATAAAGTTGGATATTTTATTCCCAGCTGCTCCAGATAAGTGCCATATTTAGTGGGATCATAATAAAACGCCTTCATCTTATCTCGGTGCTTCTCCATAATTTCCCTGTTCAGGTAAACAGGGGGTGGATCTTTTGCAGAAATAAAGGGTATATATTTTTGATTTTTCGTTTGCACATTGGTAAAATAATCTTTGGCCTGAGTTAGCAGGGCTGGGTTGGTAAACAAATCTACCAACGTTAAGGCAGTAGCTTTTGCACCCGCTACGCAACCCTTATGGGCAATAGGAGTAGCCATAGCAATGGCATCTCCCCAATGATGCCCCTTGGTACCCTGAATATTAGCTGGGTACCGCAAAACGATGGTAGGGATATTCCACGAAATATCTGCAATATCATCCGAGCCCCCACCCCATGAAAATGGAACTGACCCTTTGATGGTATCAATTACTTTGCGCATGCCCTTAATCGGTCGACCCTGATTATCTTTTTCCGGTGTATCCAATAATTTTTGAACCGCCATGGCCAGTTGTTCATCCTGCTCCGACCATTCCGGCATGCCTACCCGCTGAATATTTTTATACATCGCTTCCGCAATGGGCTTATTAAAGTGTCCGGGCCAGGCGGTACCTACAATTTTATACGACATTTTCGTATCCGTCATCATCGCGGCCCCCTGTGCGATTTTAATTCCGGCCTGCATATTTTTGTAAATATCGTCGTAGGTTCTTTCGCGGAAGTAATACCAAACACTTGCTTGTGAGGGTACCACATTGGGCTGGTCGCCCCCATCTCGGATAACATAATGGGAACGTTGGGTTGGCTTCAAATGCTCCCGCTTATAGTTCCATCCTACATTCATCAATTCAACAGCATCTAATGCACTCTTTCCTCGCCACGGAGCACCCGCTGCATGGGCTGCATCCCCTTCAAAATCGAAGTTGATACTAACCAGTCCATTCCCGCCATTGTCGCCATAATGGGCAGAAAATTCACTGCTTACATGGGTGAAAATACAGGCATCAATATTTTTAAAATATCCATCCCGGATATACCAAGCTTTACTGGCTACCAATTCTTCGGCAACACCCGGCCATATTACCAGGGTACCGGGTATTTTATTTTCCTCCATTATTTTTTTTACTGCAATCGCTGCATAAATGATTACGGCCTGACCAGAATTATGTCCCTCTCCATGTCCGGGCGCACCCTCTACTATGGGCGAACGATACGCTACCCCTGGCTTTTGGGAAGCCTTAGGAATGCAATCAATATCACTTCCCAAAGCAATAACCGGACTACCCGATCCCCATTTTGCCATCCAGGCAGTTGGAATACCTGAAATATCTTTTTGAATGGTAAACCCATTTTTCGCTAACACTTCTGTAAGGTAACGGGAGGTTTCAATTTCCTGAAACCCTAACTCACCATAGCTAAAAACCATGTCTACCATTTCCTGAATATTTTTGGCCTTGCTCTGCACCTGCGATAATGCATTTTTTTTCAGGGACTCTACCCATGCAGCGTCTTGTTTAACTTGGGAGAATAAAAGAACTGGAAAGCATACTATGAGAAAGGATAAAAAATATTTGCGCATATACATTGTTTAAAAAATGAAGATGGGTGGCTGCCAGTAAATATAATATTTAGTCGGTAATTTTTTTATTCCTGCAAGCAGAAGTTTTCAATTTTTAAGCGCCTCCGTAACCCAAATCTAACTCCTATAATGGGTAATAGCTGCCATTCAATTGAAATTTGCAAAGACAAGAAGCGGGTTATTTCTACATACAATATACTCAAATATTTCGAGCAGATCTTATTCAAAAATTTCTTGTTATGGCTGATTACTGTAAAAAGGATGAGCTAATAAGACCCTTCATAAAAACCATTTATTAGAAAACTCTTTATACCTGCTTTTCGATTTATTAATATCTTTAAACAATACAACGCTTACTTATGAAACAGAACAGACGATCTTTTTTACAGAAAACCAGTATCCTGGCAGGTGCCCTGGGTATAACCCAAACCGGATTCGGAAATACCCTTTCCAACGAAAAGCAGGAAACTCCTCTTCCCCGGGAAATTCAGGCCCTACAACCCGCTTTAGATGGCGTAGTGCCCATTTCCGTTGAAGAAAGAAAACAACGGATTGCCAAGGCACAAGACCTGATGCAAAAAAATAAAATAGATGGTATTTTTTTAGAAGGCACTACTTCCTGTAACTATTTTACAGGGCTTAGGTGGGGACAGAGCGAACGAACATTTGGAGTGGTAATCCCGGCCAAAGGGTCCATCGCCTATGTTTGTCCGGAATTTGAAGAAGACAGGGCTCGTGAGTTGATTAACCCGGTTTTTGGAGATGAAGTGAGATGCTGGGAAGAACATGAAAGTCCTTACGCCTTAATACTAGGTATCATAAAAGACCGTGGAATTCGCTTTAGAAGAATCGGCATGGAAGAAAGGGTACGATTTTTTATTGCAGATGGCGTTAAGAAATTAGCCAGTGGCATAGAAATAGTAGATGCTACTCCAATAACGGCTGGTTGCAGAATGTATAAATCGGCGGCTGAAATTGCCCTGATGCAAAAAGCCAATGATGTTACCATTGAAGCGTATAAAGCTGCTTTTGCATCCATTCAACCCGGCATGACGCAGGCTCAACTGAGCAGAAATATTTCGGCAGCTTATGAAAAGCTTGGATATTCGGGCAGTGCTTCTGTTCAGGTGGGTAAATACTCAGCTCTTCCACATGGAAGTATTGTTCCTCAAAAAATAATGGAGGGGGATGTAGTGATGGTAGATGGCGGAACTTCTTGTTTAGGGTATGCATCTGATATCACCCGCACGATTGTGGTAGGAAAACCAACCGACAAACAAATTGCCGTTTGGAACCTGGAGAAAAAAGCCCAAGATGCAGCATTTGCTGCCATTCGTTTAGGAGCCCCCTGTGAAATAGCAGATGCAGCAGCCCGCGCAGTGATTGAAAATGCGGGCTATGGTAAAAATTATAAGTTACCCGGACTACCTCATAGAACCGGACATGGTATTGGCATGGAGGGACACGAGTGGACCAACTTTGTAAAAGGCAACACAACCCCCATTGGGGTAGGCATGTGTTTTAGTGATGAGCCTACTATTTCTATACCGGGTGAGTTTGGGATACGGCTGGAAGATTGTCTCTACATTACCGAAAACGGCCCCCGCTTTTTCAGTGCTCAAAGTATCTCTATTGATCAGCCTTTTGGTTAAGTAAACGAGTATATCGATAAAAATTATCGCTGTTAGCAGCACTTACAGATTGTGCTCTGTTAATTTAAGAAATAATAATGGTCGTTGGGAGTAATATTCCGGCGGCCATTAATATCTCATTTATTGGAGAGTGGAACAGATTTAAGGTATATACAGGAGTTATTGGGGCATAGCAGTAGCAAGACCACAGAGATATACACACATGTAAGTACAAAGAGTTTGCAGCAGATAAAAAGTCCTTTTGATGATTTATAATAAAATAATTACATTTGAATATCCCGCTACATTCATACGCATATCTACCAATTTTGGATGGATATGCGCTATAGAGTAGCGGGTATAAGCTAGTTGAACTAAACCGATTTTCACAAATCGGTAATTCTCTGATTAATTTAAGTGTTTATCAAACCTTAAAAATTAATCAAATGAAAAGAGAATTTTCAGAATCCGTTCTTCAATTAAAGCAAGAATTAGCTTACCGAAATTACAGCTCAAGAACCATTACCAATTATTGTGAATGCATGATGGCATTGGAGACGAGGCTGAACAAACCACTGGATCAAATATCGGAATCTGAGCTAAAATCATTTTTACATTATTTGTTGGTTCATCAAAAAAAATCAACATCGTTTATCAACCAAAATATCAGTGCCTTTAAAATCTATATTCAGGATGTACTCAAAAGACCATGGGAGGATATAAAGATAAAAAGACCTCGCCGAGAAAAAATATTGCCTGTTGTTCTTTCTGTAAAGGAAATTGAAAGTTTGATTTTCCATACATCAAATTTAAAGCATAGAGCAATGCTTATGTTGATGTATTCATCGGGAATAAGAAAAATGGAACTTCTTCAATTGAAACCCAAAGCAATTGATTCGGAAAGAATGGTTGTAAAGGTTGTACAAGGCAAAGGCAGAAAAGACCGTCAGACTATTCTTGCACCCAAGACCCTGGAAGTATTGAGAGAATATTATAAAAGAGAACGACCAAGTACCTATCTCTTTGAACCCCAGGGACGGAAAGGAACCTGTATTGCTGAAAGAACGCTGGATCAAATCGTTAAAAATAGTGCAAGTAAAGCGGGTATAACAAAAGAAGTCTCAACGCACACACTCAGACATTCATTTGCAACTCACTTATTAGAAACAGGAGTGAGTTTACGCCTTATACAGGAATTGCTGGGTCATACTTCACTTAAAACAACCTCCATTTATTTGCATCTCACCAATGTAAATCCCGGAAATGTTACTTCCCCTATTGAGACAATGAACATTTGACTATATGGGAAATAATCGAACACCCGTCGACCTGGCTAGCATTGTTTCCAGTCGGGCTGCTGATTTTATTGCATCAGAAAAATATTCTGCAATTCAAAAAAAAGCCATCTATGACATAACTGCATGCCGAACTTCACAATTGGGTGGGCATTTACAAGTATGTAATACATGTTCAAATACACGACAAGCTTACAATTCTTGCAGAAATAGGCACTGCCCCAAATGTCAGTTTATAAAAAAAGCCAAATGGATTGACAAGCTCTCCGGAAATCTTCCGCCGGTAAAATACTTTCATATAGTATTTACTATTCCGGAATGCCTGAATGCGCTTTTTTATATGAATCAAAAACCTGCTTATGATTTATTATTTAGAGCAGCCGGAAAAACGCTTATACAATGTGCCAAAAATACCCGCTATCTGGGTGCTAATACTGGTGCAGTTGCTATTTTGCATACCTGGGGACAAACATTGGTGTACCACCCACATATTCATATGATAGTTCCTGCCGGAGGGTTTTCTGAAGATCAGCAGGAATGGATCCATTCAAATAAAAAATACTTTTTACCTGTTAAAGTACTTAGTGCTGTTTTTAGGGGTATTCTTTGTAATGCTTTACAGCAAGCTATTGACAAAGAATCTATCAGACTACCCCAGCAGATCAGCAGTTTTAAGGCGATAAAAGAAAAGTGCTACGCAACTAATTGGGTTGTATATAGTGAGAAGCCCTTTAATACCCCTCAAAACTTGATCAATTATCTGGGAAATTACACCCATAGAGTGGCAATCGCTAATGAAAGGATAATTGACCATACAGGGGGGAAGGTTTCTTTTTGGTACAAAGATTATAAATCGGCAGGCAGCAGGAAAAAAATGACATTGGACCAGGATGAATTTATTCGCCGTTTTTTACAACATGTTTTGCCGTTAAGATTTAGTAAAATACGATATTATGGGTTTATGTCGCTGCGAAACTTGCAGGAGAATGTAATCCAATGTAGCACACTACTTAACCAGGAAAATATATTACCAAAATTAGAGGGGCTCAGTGCTTATGAAGTATTTAGGATGTTGACTAATAAAGACCCGCATATCTGTTCTACATGTAAAAAGGGTAGCTTTATTGAAATTCCGGTAAAAACAAGAGACCCCGACTAAAATGTCATCAAAAAGCTCTTTGAATACCATACCGAAAAATAAACGAGTAATCGTATTGGAAAAGGTATGTATTTTCATGAATTAACAACCCTTGCAAAAATGCAAAATGGCCCGATTATAAGAAATTTTTACACCAAAATATCGACCTCCCTGCCGGTTTGCTGCCTTACAAAGTACCGTTCCGGTTTAAAATCCCCATAAATCGGCTTCGTTCAACTACATTTTATTTGCCATTTTTATATTAATTTTAATCATCATGAAAAAACGGCAAATAAAATGCTAAATAGTTAGCAGCAAGCATAACAGACGACACAACAATGAACGAACAGAGTAAAAAATTGAGACAATTACGGCTGACAATAATCTTGACAAGTATTGTTGGACTGTTAAGTTTTTTCTCAATGACCATTACAACTTTTGCTTATGGTGTTGGCGACACGACATTGCTTTATCTATTACTATATCCGACATTTTTACTTTCGACAATTTTAATAGTTGCAAAAGTTAAACTTGGTTACCTTATGACTTTTCTGACAGCTTTTACCTATGCTATTTTATTGACAAGTGAAGTTGGAAAATATTTAATATTCAATTTTCATAACAGTGCTTTATTTTGGGTTTTGCTTCTTCCCTACCTGACATTTTTGGCTTTAATTCCATTAACAGCAATTTTCTTGACAGCCAATAACAAGTTTGCAAAGACAATTAAACAAACAACCATTTTATTGTCAATCGGAATTTTTACATTCTCAATTCTAGACAGGTTTAACAAAGACTATTCAGACAGTATTTTTGTAGACGCAGAAATCAACGCACAAGGACAAATTACACTTAATTGTAAACCTGGCTTTGCTGACTCAAGGACATTTATAGTAACAAGCAATTTGAAGGAAATTGAAGAACAGATAAAAAAATATGGAGAATTTTATCAAGGAAGCTATTTTCTACAAAACACGAAAATTAAAAAGAACTTTCGTTTCAGTAAATTACAAAGTATTACGTTGACAAAAATCGGTGACAATATAATTTCACCACAATTGACTTGGACGACTAAAGAAATTAAAGGCGATGTTGAATTTTTACAACCATAAAACAAGCGGACAGACAAGAATGCCAGCTGCTAACACGGGCTTAGCAAAAGTGGCGGTTACTTACTACGCAGACAGTTTCGTGGTTAAAGAAAATTTGTACTCCGCATGAAAATTATTCATAAAAATCGCCACCTTCGCCAAGCCCGAAACCGTTGTACGCAATGCCGGTAAATAAAATAAAAAAATTGAGACAGTTATGAGAAATTCTAGGCCGGAGAATTCAACGTTTATCAATGCAATCAGAGAACATGTAAGTTATGAAGAGTCAATGGCAGAATACGTTGAAAAATCTCTAGTTGAGTCTGAATGGGGCGTTTCAATTGTTTATACAAATGATCATTTGAAAAAGCAATTGGTATTTCAAAATAAACCTTTTTATACTGATTATGGATTTACGGTTGAGATTCTTGAGGAAAGTAGACAAAATCAAGTATTGGTATTGATTCCGCATGAGTTTCAAGATAAAGAGTGTTTTTTTGTTAAATACTCATTAATGATGATGTTTAGTGATAGTGAGATATCTAAAAGAATTTCTAGTGAATACACAAAAAGTATTGATCATGTGCCGTATAGGATCGATGAAGATCGTTATTGCAAAGTAATTGAATGGTATAAAAAAGATTGAGAATTGCGGTACTGCGTACAACATCGGCTTGGCGCAATCCGGGCCCGCTAGGTTTGTTTTAATTCGCCGGCTGGCGTTAATTGGCTGAAAAGGCAAGATAGCCAATTTCGCCAGCCTGGTTCATACCGGGCCCGGACTGCGTCAAGCCGTAGACGTTATGCGTCACTCTATGAAACACCCAACGTAAATGAACTATCAGACATATAAGCCACATAAAGACTTAGAATCCATAGTCAAATTTTATTGGACATTGGAAGTGCCCTTTGACCCTAAAAATCAAAAGCAAAAAATTGTGCCTGACGGATGTATCGAAATGACTTTCAATTTTGGCGACAAGATTAGAAAATATACATCAGAGAACGACTTTATCCTGCACCCAAATGCAATGGTAATGGGACAGAGAACTAAATCATTTGACATTTTGCCTACCGGAAAAGTTGAGACGTTCGCAATCTGTTTCTATCCTATTGGGTTTGCAAACTTCGTGACAATGCCTCTTGAGCACTTGGTTGACAAGGAAACACCTATTTCAGAACTTTTCGGACAAGTAGAAGCCGACATATTGGAGCAACAAATGATTCAAGCTGCTGATACCAGACAGAGAATTGACATTATTGAAGCCTTTTTCCTGAAAATGCTTATTGAAAAAAATACGATTAGCATTATCGTAAAATCAACTGTTGATGTTCTTCTCAAAACAAACGGAACAACTCCCATAAATGATATTTTGATAGATGACATTTCAAAGAGAAGACAGCTAGAAAGGCATTTTAGAAAGCAAATTGGTATTAGCCCAAAGCAGTTAAGCAAGGCTATTCGACTTCAAGCAACATTAAATTTGTTGCTCAACAAAAAAGCAGAAACTCTCACAGACATTGCTTACGAAAGTGACTATTTCGACCAAAACCATTTCATAAAAGATTTTAAAGACTTTGTTGGTGTTACACCAAAGGAGTTTTTAGACAATGAACATATGGCGCTATCAGCACTTTTCTATAAATAAATTTTGAAGTTTCGCATTTCTACTATTTTGACTTCTTTGTAACTTATAACTTTGCACTCGAACTTAAATTTAAACATTAATGACAGTCAAGGGAATAATTTTAGCTTCGATGGTTTCTACAATGTGTTTTGTTTCGTGCAACAATTCAGGCAAGACAAATTCTGAACCAACCACAAAAGACACTTTAACAAATTCAAAAGCAATAAATATGAAGAGTTACATTTCAATGTTTGAAATTCCAGCAACGGATATTTCACGAGCAATTAATTTTTATCAAACAATATTGGACATCAAAATAGAAAAAATGGATTTTGAAGGTATGCAAATGGGAATCTTGCCTTATGAAGGACAAATGGTAACAGGTGTAATAATCAAGGCAGACGGATACAAGCCTTCTGCTGATGGAGTAACCATTTATTTAAACGGTGGCGACAATCTTCAGGTTATTCTTGACAAGGTTGAAAAGAATGGTGGAAAAGTTATTACACCCAAAACAGCTCATGCAGACGGTAGTGGATTCTTCGCAATATTCCTTGACTCGGAAGGAAACAAGATGGCTCTTAACTCACCGAAATAACGGAGACAGAAAAGAGCGAACGCATAACAGCGGTTTTGCGTCAGGCGGGGTTTAGTGCTTCGTTTGACGCATTTTGCGTATATTTGAGTTCGGTTCTTCGTATCAAGTGTAGTGCTATAAAGCCCGCCCGAACGCAAAGCCGCAAACCGTTGGGCGCAATTTCAATACCTTGAAAGTTCAAGCATTATTCATATTGACGTTGTTGACATTTAGTTTTTGCTACGGACAGAAACTGAATCTAACCTACTATGGCGTTTCTTCCGACAGTTTGTATAGTGGACATAAATTGGTATTTACCACAGACTCAACACTTGAAGTAAGCACTTTCCCACGACACATGTCAAAACAGTTCAAGTTGACCTTCAATTACAAGCGTACAGCTGATAAAATTGACATTAGCACCAACAAGATGCTTCCAGTAGACAGCATAGCTCTATCAAATCACGGCATGACACAGTTTTTAAAAAGCCTTACGTTAGCGAAAGGCAAAAGAGCAATAGTGGATACTTCCTCAAAAATGGTCTATGTGCTTTACAAAGATTTTAGTAGACGGTACTATTTGACATACATAATTGACGGCAAGTTGTACAAACAAGAAACCGGACTTTCGGACGCTTACGGTTTAATCAAAAACATTCCCAAAGAGAATAAAGACTTGAAAGATAAACTTGCGTCACTCAACTTAGACAATTACACAGCAAATGTCTACAAAGGTTTAGACGCTTACAAAAAGTTTGGTTATGATAACGTTTTTGGAGTAATCGTATTGAAGCAAAAGGAATAAACTACGCCCAACACCGGCTTCATGCAAGCCTACATAAAGCGAGAAAAGTCTTATCTTAGGTTAACGGCCTGCATAAAGCCGCAAACCGTTATTGTTTTAGTATGTTTCTCAAATCAGCTATTATTTCATCTGAGCTTTTCCCAGTAAAGGTCCCTATTTTCAAAAAAAGATAATTTGCTACGGGTTGATTGATAAAACCAAGTATTTCTTTATCTTAGAAATTCTTTCCTATCTGAATAACGCTTGCCCCATGAAAAAAAATACGAATGCTGTTAGCAGAAGAAAATTTCTCCAATCATCCGGAAAATTCGCTGCCGGAACCTTAGTAATGAGTCAATTTCCTACCATTGTTCCTTCCTCTGTATTTGGTAAAAATGCACCCAGTAACCGAATTAATGTTGGGGCTATTGGATGCGGACGGATTGCCGTTCAACATGATATTGCTTCTACTGCCCGTTTTAATAGTGCCCGCATTATTGCTGTATGCGATTTAGATAGGAACCGTGCCGACGCTGCCCCTGCTGCCGTTAAAAGTAGCTATACGAAAGCAGCAAAAGAGAATGGCGGTTTAACCGGCGATTGGGATATGAAAGTGTATTACGACTACAGAGAGCTATTACAAAATAAAGATATCGATGCGGTATTGGTAAGTTTACCCGACCATCATCATGCCATTGTTAGTACGCATGCAGTAAATGCAGGCAAACATGTATACCTACAAAAACCGGCCTCCCTTACCATTGAAGAAGGTCGCATACTGAGTAATGCCGTTAAAAAGAGCGGAAAAATATTACAACTTGGAAGTCAGCAAAGATCTGCCGATCCCTGGCCGCAGTTTAAAAAAGCTGCTGAATTAGTAAGAAATGGCAGAATTGGTCAATTAAAAACAGTTGAAGTAGGCTTACCTGGTGATCCGGGTGGTGGCAATAAAATAGTAATGCCCGTTCCAGCATCTTTAAACTACGATGCCTGGCTGGGAGCTACCCCGGAAGCATTTTATACCGAAGACCGGGTACATTCGCAAGAAGCAGGCAGTAAAGGAATCAATAGCCGACCAGGCTGGCTGCGCTGCGAGCAGTTTGGTGCCGGTATGATTACGGGTTGGGGTGCACACCATATAGATATTGCCCACTGGGGTATGGATATGGAATACAGTGGCCCAATAGAAATCTGGGGTAAAGCGAATTTCCCCACAGATGACCCTAACTATACTGGCTTATGGAATGTTCACGGGATCTTTAGAACCGAAGCCCTGTATGCAAATGGGGTAACCATGGTTGTATCGAATGAATTACCAAATGGCGTAAAATTTATTGGAACAGAAGGATGGATATGGGTAACCCGTGGTAATTATCGCGTAACCGATACCGATCCGGTAGCAGATAATAACGGAGTAAAACCCATCGATGCCAGTAACCCTACTATACTACAATCGGTTATTGGTGCTAATGAAATTCACCTCTACGATAGTCCCGAACAACACCTAAACTGGCTAAACTGCATTCAATCGGGCAAACAACCGGTTGCTCCTGTTGAAATCGGACATCGTTCTTGCAGCGCCTGTTTGTTACACCAAATAGCCATGAAGCTAAAAAGAAAAATCTACTGGGATCCTGCAAAAGAGCGTTTCAGCAATAACGACCCAGAAGCAACTGCCATGCTCTCTAGACCTAGAAGAAAGCAATACGATTTTTAGAATAAAAAAATGTTTGTCCTAGCTATGAATTATGATAAACATATACAACTGAATGATTTTTTCTAAAGGTTACCTGCAATCATTTAATAATCAGATTTTTCAAGATCAATTATTGCCAATTAGCTGAAATAGGTCTTAGTAAATAATTGGTTTTCTCAATTGGGAAACGTTAGTTATTTTTAAGAAAAAAATGAACGCGGTTAAATTCTTTCTTTTAATTGCTCCTTTAGGAGTTTTCGCACAAACCCCTTCATTTGTTTCTCCCATTGTTCCTGGCACATACACCTTAAACGACAAAACCGAGGCAGAAGCAGCCAAATCAGGAGGTCCTTACGGCAAACTGGTCGTTTTAGCCCCCTCCGCTAATAACAAATGCCTGTTTCACCTCAGGTATTCAACCGGCGCACCGGCGAACCATTTAGGCATTATCAAAGATTCGCTGATAGTATATGGAACCAACACCTATTATCGCACAAACGATGACAGTTCTTGCCGGGTAAGTTTTGAGTTTACCGAACAGGGTGTTCAGGTAAAACAAACATCTACTTCCTCAGCCTTTGCCTGTGGATTTGGGAAAAACGTATATGTAGATGGATTCTATAAAAGAAATATCCCCGCACCCTCCCCCACCATTCGAACCGGATCACACGATATTGAAATATATTGGGCTGAATGGATGAGTTGGGATAAGCCCGGAAAAGCAACCATTACGGCTGCAGGAAACGGCAAATATTCTATCTCCGGCAAACAAACGGGTAGGGATAATAAGGGCTATATGACAATCAACGGTACCCTGCAAATAATCAGTGCCAGTATTGTGGAATTTAATGGTACCATTGTTAGTCAGGAAGCAATCATTAACGGAGGTAAGATTTGTAAAAGAGAAGGTAAAATCAGATTTACTGCCAACAGTAAACAGAAGAAATGGATCATGAATAAAGTGCAAAATTGGGGCGGACAATCAGTGGATGAATATATCACCATTAACTTTTAATACTTGTTGTATGCAGCATACTTTTCTATCTGGGCTAAGCCCGCTTGCAATTTCTCTCGGTTTATTTATAGGGATGATTTTAATTTATTTTATTGCCAATCAACTAGCGAAACTTCCGAGTTTTAGCAAATATGTAGACGACACTATTAATCCAATTGAAGGCTCTCTTTTAGGTTTATTGGCCTTGCTTTTGGCATTCACCTTCGGCATGTCGGCATCTCGCTACGAAAGCAGAAGGGTCGTAATGCTATCAGAAGCCAACAATATAGGAACCGTTATTTTACGGTGCGACCTCTATCCCGACTCTACCCGGGTTGTTTTGAGAAATTACCTGAAAACTTATGTGGAAGCCCGAATTGATTATTTTCAGTCGGGCAGTGATGAAGCAAAGGAAAAAAAAGCTAGAGCCGAAACCGAAAAATGGGATGCCCTGATCTGGTCGGAAGTTGCCAAAGCATCTAAGGTAAAAGATAACCTGGTTGCCTCCAATCAAATGATACCTGCATTAAATGCCATGATAGATATTGTAACCAATCGCAATGCCGAAAAAAATGCAACCGTACCTGATTCTATCCTATGGCTGTTGTTTCTGCTTTGTTTTATCAGCAGTTTTATCCTCGGATTTCAAAAGTCTACCAGCCGAAATCCATATATTATCAGTATTATTTTTGCCTTAATGGTTTGTGCATGTATCCAGGTGATAATTGATTTAGACAGGCCCAGACAAGGGTTTATTAATATGAAGGGTACCAACCAGTTTATTGTAGATCTTAGAAAAATGTTTTAACACAACAGCTACTATAAAATTATAAGTATTGAATTGGGGTGAAAAGGTTTGCCGTAATTATTATATGCGCATTTCAAAAAACCACAATGGGTATGATGAAGTAGAAATTTTACTTCCTCATTAAGCAGAATCATAAAATCTAGTAGAAAAGATGCTGAAAGAATTTAGCAGTGCTGTATTGCTATAACAAACTCAGACTAATTGCAAACTTTAGTTAATGAAAAAAGGTATAGTTGAACAAGTAGAGAAATCTAACTTCGTCAACTATACCTGCAATAAATTTAATATCCTTACTTTACTATTATGTAGTATGAAAACAATAATAAATCATTACTACTTTATAATCCACATAATACCATTCAAATCATCGTTATTAAAACCCTGCTTTGTGATAGCTGCCTTCCAGTTTGCATTGTTAACATTTTGCTCAGAAGTAGCATATGCCCATCTCTTTGGTAATACTCCACCATTTCCTACACCTACACCTCCAGTTAAAGCTGGAAAACCGGTTCTTCTAAAATTATAGTAGGGCTCCCAGCAAGAATTTTGGAACATGGCAATGTATTTCTGATTTACTATCTTTTCAATGTCGGAAGCTGCACCAGTAAGTTGAACACTTGGTTGAGCTAAATAAGAAGCCTCATTATAAGTAAAGGTGGCAGTTGTATAATCATTAGTATTAGTCGGACTACCTGAGCGAAGATAATAAGTAGTATTAGTTCCATTTACAATACCATAGAAAGAAATAGAAGCGCGCAATCCATTGAGGTACCAGGTATTAACTGTTCCTGTGGCCCAGCCGCGTGCTATTCCTTCAGCAATATTCATACAAAGCTCTGGATAGCCTACTATAATAAAATCTTCTGCAGTAAAAGTGCGATAATATCTATAGCGATTAATTAGGGAAACTCTTCCGGCAATGGCATCAGCTTCCATTTGACTTTGGTTTTGCCCGATAGGAGCCCCTACAAAAGCTCTAAAATCTGTTGGAGTATAACTATTATCAGTCATAATTTTCCATGCTGGATCGCAAGTAAGTAAAACACGTGGATCGCTGATATTCGTACAAGTTTTTACATAAGCTTCCGCCATATTCAAACGAAGCGCATCAAATCCAAAATTACTTGGATTTAACGGATATCGATTGATGGCGGTATTGTACTTATAGCTAAAATTATCAGACATGTTGCTGAAAATAGGAAATGTAGTAGCATTAGAAATCGTTTCTGCAAAACGTTGCTTTACCTTCAAATCAGCATCATTTTCCTGCTTGCTCAATGCTATCAATACCCGTATTTTAAATGAATTCACTAACTTTCTCCAGCGAACAAAATCACTATTATAATAGATGTCTACACCTGAGGGAAACGCATCTACTACTGTGAAGGTTCCAAATTCGGTATTGGCCTCTTCCAACCATTTTAACACCTGAGAAAAAACTACCTTCTGATCATCATATTTTGGAGCATATACTCCCTCAGTTCCCTTGATAGCGTCCGTCATAGGAACATCTCCCATCAATGAAGTTAATTGATAGAAATAATACGCTTTTAAAAATTTAGCAATTGTACTATACGGATTTACGTCTTTAAGACCAGACTTTTTGGCTTCTTCCTCCATCTTCACAATATTCTTGATTTGTGAAGTATACACAGAGAATGGGCCACTGCTCCAGCTATAGGCATTATCTCCATAATATTGATAGTTACGACAGAAAAATTGATTGTATCTGGCTACAGCGCCCCAGGGCTCCGCTCCACCTAAACCTCCAGACAAATCATTTAATTGTTTGCTGAGAATCAAGGAAGCAGGTACAGAAGTAGGGCTATTTGGGTTAATCTGAAGTTCTTCAAATTGTTTACTACAGGAAACCAAGCTAACCAGAGCAGCTATTAATAAAATGTGTATTCGTTTCATATAATAATGATTAATATAATTTAAAAAGTAATGTTTACATTAAAACCGAAGCGACGTGTAGAGGGAGATTGAATATCACTTCCAACTTGTTGAGTAAACTGATCAGGATCTACATCTTTGAATTCAGGATTAAAGAATAAGAATAAATTTCTTCCAACAAATGACACATTTGCAGCTTTGATAAACGAAAGTGACGCAAGTGCCTTAGTAGGGATATTGTAAGTTAAAGTAACTTCACGAAGCTTAGAAAACGACTTATTGGTATACATTAGTTCGGTATTTGAACTACTTGCCATACGACTGAGGTATTGCTGAACCGTAGTTGATTTACTATTTTTAGCAACTGTTAATGCGTTAAAATTGGTGATTTCACCTGTTAATGGATCAATTTGAATTGCACCACCTGTTAAAGTAATTCCATCACCAACAAACGTACCACCCCTAACATCATTCTCTCTTTGTGCCCCAAAATTTCCAGTTACCGTGTAGGCATGACGGCCACCTGAAACTGTTCTTCGTCTAATCTGGTTCCACAATACTCCTCCAGCAATTCCATCGATTTGAACTGATAATCGGAAATTACCATAAGTAAACGAGTTGGTTAATCCCCAAGTAAATCTAGGATCTCCATTACCCATATATCTTCTTGCATTGGGCCCACCGGTTGCGTCACTGAATCTCATTAACAAACCATCGGTACCATGCACATATTGACCGTCTGGGGTTCTAACAAATCCTGGTACAAACACACCATCTAAGCGATCGCCATCCTTGATCCAAAGGGAAGGATTAGGATTATTAATCCAAACACGCTTAAATGAACCGAGCGTTCCAAGAACCTCCCAGTTAATAGTCTTATTCTTGATGGGCGAACCACTTAACACAACCTCAAATCCTGTATTCTTATACTTACCTTGATTTACGTTAAATGAAGTATAACCAGTAGCTGATGAAATTGACTTCCTTACCAATAACTCAGATACGCTATTATAATAAGTTACATCAATGCCCACTCTGTTCTTCAAAAACTTAACCTCAGCACCTATTTCTAATGTCTTCCTATTATCAGCGATAATAGAAGGGTCATTGAGAATATCCGTATAAGCTGCTCCTAAAGCATTGTTATATCCATTAGACAAACCATACGTTGCAGGGCCGAACTCATATGCCGTCATTCCATAAGGAGATTGATAATTATCCCCATACCCTAATGGATTGGATCTTCCAGGACCGTAAGGGCCAACTGTTGAAAAAGTACGAGGGTTTTTTCCGGTTGCATAAGAAGCTTTTGCCTTAGCGAAAGAAATCAATTCAGGTAATTGAACATAATCTGAAACTACAGAACTGGCTCCAATAGAATAATAGGCATAAGCATTGTTCGCTATTGGTAGGTTAGAGTGCTTATCAATACGACCGGTAGTTGAAATTGTTGCATATTTACCCACACCAATATCAAAGGAATAATAACCACTTAGAATTAATTGTTTGGCAGCCCAGTTTGAAGTAAGTGGACGATTTAAAGTGTTTGATAAATTGTACACACCAGGCACTGTTAAATAGTCAGTACTAGACCAGTTTCCATTATATCGAGAACTTGCAGCATTACCTCCCAACATTCCATCGAGTTGTATAAAGTTTTTCAACAACCGATTGCTGTATCGAACTTGAACCTCATTGTTACTTTCAAAAAACGAACGATTGTCTTCACGATAATCTCCTCTTCTGTCGTCACGATTATAAGAACCGGCACTATACGGCATTTTTTCTGTTCGAAGAAGACCATACGTGCTTATACCCGGACGGAACATCAAATTAAAATGAGGCGCGAATTTATAGTCCAAGGTGAGATAACCATAAATATCATTTTTATAATGCCCCCTCAGCCATTCATTTACCATAAAATAGGGGTTATTATACCGCTGGTATTCTGCATACTTTTGCTGTATTCCCACTTTTCCTGTTTGCCAATAATCTTTCATTTCACGAACATCCCAATCACTACCTGCCCATATAGACATATTATAAATCAAACTATTAGGTCCATAATTCACATCAGGAAAATTTGCTGAGTATTGGCGACTGTAATTGATGTTTGCACTCATCTTCACTTTCGAAGAAAACTGATAACCAGCTGCCATGTTAAAGTTGGTAATATTCAAATCCATATTGGGTATAATCGACTTCTGATAAGTGTGACCTACACCAAATCGAAGATCATACTTGTCGTTAGAGGAAGAAATGGCAATATGATTATTGGATAGCAAACCAGTCTGTAGAAAATTTTCTAAATTGTTAGGGCCGCGTGCTAACCAAGGAGTGGGTACAATATTTCCAGTATAATTAGATCCATCTGCAAATGAAGTAACATATGTTTTTGTTGGATCTACTGTTCCATCGTATTGGGGCAGTAATTGACCATTGAATTTAGGTCCCCAAATATCATAGTCATTATCATTCACCCCTCCCCCTAAACCATTACGGAATGCATATTTTCCATTAGAACCTGGTCCATATTGGTGCTGTAATTTTGGCATAGCCAGAAATCCTGATTCAAACATAGTGCTACTATTGAACTCAACAGAATATCCACGCTTGTCTTTAGTACCTTTTTTTGTATTAATTATGATAACGCCATCACGTCCATTTGAACCATATAAAGAGGCCGCAGTCTGACCCTTCAGAAAACTATAACTCTCAATGTCATCAGCTGAAATATTCCAAGTATCTGTTTTAATGGGAACACCATCTACCACAAATAATATATTACCTTCTCCACGAAAGTTAATAGAGGGTTGACGCAGCAGCTCACTATTTATATTCACCACTAAACCCGCAACTTTCCCTTTCAGGCTATTAATCGGGTTTGGTTCACGTGCCTTTAATAAATCAGTCGTTTTCAATTCCTGTATTGCATAACTGATTTTTTTTGTCTCTTTTTTAATACCTAAGGCAGTAACAACCACTTCATCCAAATCCTTACTCTTAGCAGTAAGCAAAATTGTAATTTGATTTCCAGAAATAATTTGTTCTGTTGTATTATATCCTAAACTTCTAACTTCCAATATTTCATTAGAATTAGCCTGAATAGTAAAAGTACCTTTACTGTCGGTGGTAACCGATTTCTTGGTATTCTTAACACTAACGATTGCACCAGCAACAGGCGTTTTGCCCTCATCAGCTAAAACACGTCCATTTACCGTACTCTGTGCTGCAACCTGAACTGTAACTGCCAATAAGCTGCAAGCAAAAAGTATAAACACAGGAAACAATTTCATTTTTCGCATCATAAAATTTATTTTTATCTATGCAAAATTTGTATTTGTGAGTGAACAAATTTTAACAGAATTGTTTCCAAAACGAAAACTAATTGTGTCTAAATTGTTAACAGCTTAAAAGGATAACATAAAAATTATTTTGACTAATTTATATTAATAAAAATGTTTACAGTCAAGTTTACATTCCCAAACAAACGTTAGTTAATTTTGAAAATATTTGCTTACACTTACTTTTAGAAACGAATTTGGCATTCTATTCAAATTATAGGCATGGAAATATATCCGATTGAATTATACTATATAACGGATATTATTTATGTGCTGCCTATGCCTGCAATTAGAGGCAAACGAAGATGTTGTATGAGATTATTTCGAACTGATTTCGAGGCAAATTAAAATTGATAACCATAATCAGTGATATGTAAAAATCTGACTAATTATCGATTCAACAACCAAACTTTCAACTGTGCAAAGTCTGGAGCCATAAAAATTGAATGGCTGGTTTTTCCTATTAAATCTTTCGCAGCTTCGGGCATTTCAAGCTGCTTTCTAATAGCGGTTTCAACCGTTTCCGGAAACTTTACCGGATGAGCCGTTGCCAAAAAGAATCCAGCTTCGGAGATATGATCAGCCAAATACTTTTCCAGGGCAAGCATGGCAACAGCACCATGCGGGTCGAGAACATACTGATAATCGCGATATATCCTTTCAATAGTAGCTTTTGTTTCTGCATCTGAAATAGTATATCCCGAAACTAAGCTTCTTATCCTATCAGTATCCTGCTGAAACAATTCAAGTATGCGTATGAAATTACTTGGATTACCCACATCCATAGCATTTGAGATAGTAGGAATGGCTTTTTTTGGAGAAAAGGCGGCACCCTGCAAATAGGCTGCCACCGAATCGTTGGCATTACAAGCGGCAATAAAATGATGTACCGGCAACCCACTTTTCCACGCAACCAAACCGGCACAAAGATTTCCAAAGTTTCCGCTGGGTACCGACACTACGGGCAAAGGAAGTTGTTTGGGCCACTGCTGGCAGGCAAGTATATAATACAATTGCTGGGGTAACCATCGGGCTACGTTAATAGAATTGGCAGAAGTTAGTTGCCGATGTTTTTGTAAGTCAGCATCCATGAATGCTTCTTTTACCATAAACTGACAATCATCAAAACTTCCTTCAACTGCAAGGGCAGTAATATTTTGTCCACAGGTAGTAAGCTGTAACTCCTGTACCGGACTTACCTTTCCCCTTGGATACAGGATAACTACTTCAACACCTGCCACCCCTAAAAAACCACTGGCAACTGCTCCGCCGGTATCACCCGATGTAGCAACCAAAACAGTTACTTTTTTAGGATACGATTGAAAGAAATATCCCAAACAACGACTCATGAATCGAGCACCCACATCTTTAAAAGCTAGTGTAGGGCCATGAAATAGTTCAAGCCCATACAAAGAGGAAGTAACAGGAACCAAGGGAAAAGGGAAAGAAAGAGTTTCAGCAATAATTTGTTGTAATGCGGAAGCCGGAATACTTTCCCCAACATAGGGCTGCATAATTCGAAAAGCCATCTGTTCAGCTGGCAGATGAAGAAGTTCTTCCCATTCTGCAGCTGAATAGGTTGGAATCAACTCCGGAAAAAATAATCCTTTATCAGGAGCCTGACCCAATATAGTTGCTTCGCGAAAATCAACTTTTAACTGCGGATTATGTAAACTATAGTATTGCATGGATGGTAAAATAGACTGATAGCTACGACTCAATAACACGAATGCCAGCAGGATTAATAGAAGTTACATAAGTATGATGGGCTAATTCGATTCGCGCAAAAATTGCTTTCATCTCTTGCTCTACCGATTCGGCAATATTTCTTTGGGTGCTGAGCATAAAAATAGAAGGCCCGGATCCTGAAATGCCTCCTCCCAAAGCACCCACCGCCCTAGCCCTTTCTTTAACTTCATGAAATCCCGGAATGAGAATACATCTTACCGGCTCTATCAACACATCTTCCAGTGATCGGCCAATTAATGCATAATCTGATTGTAATAAGCCGGCTACTAAACCTGCAATATTACCCCATTGTTTTATGGCATCTTTCAGCAGCACATTTTGCTTTAAAATACTTCGGGCATCGGATGTGCGAACTTCAATTTGAGGATGCACAATAGTTACATATAATTCAGGAGCGGGTATTGATACGATATCGAGTGGAAAAATAGATCGGATTAAGGTTACTCCTCCATAAATACAGGGAGCAATATTATCGGCATGTTTCACCCCGGAAGCCAATTTTTCGCCATTCATGGCAAACCTTACCAAATCTAATTTACTAAAGGGCTCATTGAGCAGATAATTAGCTGCCACTACTGCCCCTGCGGCACTGGCAGCACTGGATCCCACACCACTGCCGGGTTTAATTTGCTTTCGGATACGTATCTCCATCCCTAAGCCAAGAATCGGAACTTCTGCTAATAAAGCCAACAATGCTGCACCGGCAACATTTTTCTCTGGCTCAACCGGCAATTGAAAATCGTCTTCATTAATAATGGTAATGCCTGGCTGATTAGAAAATTGAATCCGCATGATATCATACGGTGCTTCTACCGCAAAACCTAGTACATCAAAACCACATACCATATTAGCAACCGTAGCAGGTGACTGAACAGTAACTACTTTATCCCGTTGAATATACCATACAAAACCTCCAGAAGCAGCCGGGGAGGCATCAAAAATTCGTTTATTGGTAAATATATTTTTCATATACACAACTCCTATTAGCGGGCCACGCGAATTATATCAGCAAATACGCCGGAAGCCGTTACATCTGCGCCGGCACCTGCTCCCTTAATTACCATGGGTTGCTCAGGATATCTTTCTGTGTAAAACAATACTAGATTATCTTTCCCATAGAGATGGTAAAAATCAGAATCAGCCGAAATATCCTGCAATCCAACTGCGGCTTTTCCCTGCTGATAGGTAGCTACAAATTTTAATTTACAATTATTAGCAGCGGCTTGATGATACAACTGCTGAAAATGGGGCTCCTGCTTTTCCATTTCCTGATAAAAATCTTCCACTGAACCCTCAAAGCAAGCAGCCGGCAAAAATGGATCGTTGTGAATGTCAGTCATTTCTATCGCTTGGCCTGCCTCTCTTGCCAAAATCATAATTTTACGCATCACATCCGTACCTCCTAAATCTAATCTCGGATCAGGTTCGGTATAGCCTTCTTTTTGTGCCTGCCGCACAACCTGTGAAAATGGAATTGTAGCATCATAGTTATTAAACACATAATTCAAGGTACCCGATAACACCGCCTTAATAGTAAGGATAGTATCCCCACTACGCAATAAATCGTTGAGGGTTCCTATAACCGGTAATCCTGCCCCCACATTGGTTTCGAACAAAAAATGGGTGTTGTATTCTTGTGCCAGTAATTTAAGCTGCTTGTAATGCGCATAGGAAGCAGAGCAGGCAATTTTATTACAAGCTACCACAGAAATACTTTTTTCGAGTAATGCGCTATATACACTTGCTACCACATCATTAGCTGTTACATCTACAAATACACTATTCCGCAGATTGGCGTTTTGAATAGCCTGCACAAAATCGTGTATGGTACCGGAGGGAGCTGCTGCCAACTGATCGCGCCAATTATCTAAGGGTATACCTTCTTCTTGGATGCAGATTTTTTTACTGTTCGCTAATCCGGTAATCCGAATTTGCAAACGCAAATGTTCTTGCAGGTAGGCAATTTGCTGATGGATTTGACTAATTAATTTTCCACCCACATTTCCGGTTCCGGCAATAAAAACATTCAGTTGCTTGTAGGTAGTTTCAAAAAACGCTTCATGCAATACGTTAATGGCTTTCTTCACGTCTTTTTCAAGCAATACCGCGGATATGTTTTTTTCTGACGAACCCTGAGCGATTGCCCGCACATTGATACCATTCCGGCCCAATACGCCAAACATTTTTCCACTCACACCGGGGTGACTTTTCATCTGTTCCCCTACAAGTGCCAATATAGACAATCCCGTTTCGATATGCAGTGGTTCAACTTTTCCATTAGATATCTCTACTTCAAATTGCTGGTCAACAGCTAGCTTAGCCCGATGGGCATCGCCTTCATTTACGCCTACGCAAATAGAATGTTCAGAAGAACTTTGCGTAATTAAAATAACATTTACACTTTCGCTGGCAAGTGCCTCGAATAATCGTTTTGAAAATCCGGGAATACCCACCATTCCGCTTCCTTCTAAACTTAGCAGGGAAATTTTATTGATGCTGGTAATTCCTCTAATAAAACTATCAGATGCGGCAGCCTCCTTTTGTATTACCGTTCCAAAATCTTCCGGAGCAAACGTGTTTTTGATCCATACCGGAATGTTTTTGGTCATTACGGGCTGAATCGTTGGGGGATAAATAATTTTAGCTCCAAAGTGTGAAAGCTCCATAGCTTCCTGATAAGATATACGAGCAATGGGTCGTGGATTTTGAACCAATCGGGGGTCAGCCGTCATCATACCACTAACGTCTGTCCAAATTTCCAATACAGTTGCATCAATTGCAGCAGCAAAAATAGCAGCCGTATAATCAGAACCGCCTCTTCCAAGGGTGGTTGTTTGATGAAGTTCATCTGAAGCGATAAAACCAGGTGCTATATATAAATCGGAAGGATGATTTTTTAAATAAGTTTGTATTGCCAGGTTGGTAAGTGAAAAATTTACAGCAGCCATTCCAAAATGGCTATCAGTTTTAATCAGCTCCCGCGAATCTAACCAATGTTGTTCTACTTGATTTGCCTGAAAGCTGGCAGAAATAATCAGGGAAGATAGAAGTTCTCCATAACTCACCATTTTATCTTTGGTTCGGGCAGAAAGTTCTCTTAATAAAAACACACCGTAACATAGTCCTTCTAATTGATTGAAGTGCTGCTTTACAAGGCTGAGTGTTGCGCTTTGCTGCTGAATGGGCAGTAAACCCCTTACAACATCCAGATGCCGGGTTTCCACTTCCTGTAATACATTTTTATACCCATCTTCTCCCGTAGCAGCCATACTGCCAATCTGTAATAAAAGATCCGTTACGCCCCCTAGTGCAGAAACTACAACTAGGGTATTACCTTTTTCCATTTTCTGCAGGGTAATTTCCATTACCTTTTTTATATTCTCCGCATTCGCAACAGAACTTCCTCCGAACTTAATTACTTGCATACTTTTACTATTTACAATACTCTTTCCTGAGCACTTATCGCTAAAAAATAACAACTAGACTTAACGCTAGTTTTATCCATCCCAACCAAAATGAGAGGAAAACTTATATCAGATACCCGAACAAATTATCTTCGGGTTTAATTTCCGTGAAATTAATTTGAAATTGATGTAAGTTTTGAATCAATACTTCGTAATCCGACTTAGTCTTTAATTCTATCCCCACCAAAGCAGGTCCGGTTTCTTTATTATGCTTTTGCATATACTCGAACCGGATAATATCGTCGTTCGGTCCTAATACTTTACTTACAAACTCCTTCAAAGCACCGGGACGCTGAGCAAACCGAATGAGGAAATAATGTTTTAGTCCTTCGTATTGCAACGACCGCTCTTTTATTTCCTGCATCCTGTCTATATCATTGTTACCTCCACTTACAATACATACCACATTCTTTCCTTTAATCTTATCAGCATAATCGTCCAAAACAGCAATGGTCATGGCTCCTGCAGGCTCCACTACAATTGCATCCTGGTTATATAATTGTAAAATAGTAGAACAGATTTTTCCTTCCGGCACCAGAGTCATATCATCAATCACATCTTTACAAATAGAAAAAGTTACCTCGCCTACTCTTTTTACAGCTGCCCCGTCTACAAATCTTTCGATATTATTCAAGGTAACGGGGTGACCGGCTTTTATGGCTTCCAACATAGAGGGGGCACCCGCAGGCTCAACGCCCACTATGATAGTTTTGGGGGAAAACAATTTAAAGTAAGCTCCCACCCCGGCACTCAAACCACCACCGCCAACCGGCAAAAAGAGATAATCAATTTCTGATTGGTCTTCTAATATTTCCATTCCCACTGTGGCCTGCCCCTCAATAATTCGGATATCATCAAATGCAGGAATAAAAACTTTATACTGCTGTCGGGTAAATTCCATGGCCTCTTTGGCACAGTCGTCGTAGGTATCACCGGTAAGCACCACTTCAATCCAATCTTCACCAAACATTTTCGTTTGGGATACTTTTTGATTGGGGGTAATGATGGGCATAAACACCACTCCCTTTATCTGTAATTTTTTACAGCTATAAGCAAACCCCTGTGCATGGTTGCCCGCACTTGCGCAAACCACCCCATTCTTAACCTGATCAGCCGATAAACGACTCATCATATTATACGCACCGCGAAGTTTATAAGAACGAACAACCTGAAGATCTTCTCTTTTTAGATAAATCTGGCAGTCGTATTTCCGCGACAGATTGCGGCTGAAGGTAAGGGGTGTGTGTTTTACCACCCGCTTCAGCCGCTCTCTGGTTCCTGTAAAGTCTAGTGAAGAATAAGATAGTGTTTGCTGCATAACGATGGTATTACCGAAGTATTAATTATTCTCCGGACGAAGGCTTCTAACTGTTTTACCAGCTTGCCACATTTCACTTTGATTCAATTCTTTTAATTCTTCTTCCAGCTTTTCGCGATAATCGGGCTTGCTATTACTCTCAATAGATTTAGCCGCTTCGTTTCCGGCAGCCACACTTTCGTATAACTCGGTAAATACGGGTAAGGTAGCATCGCGAAATTTCTTCCACCAATCCAATGCACCACGCTGAGCAGTAGTAGAACAATTGGCATACATCCAGTCCATGCCATTTTCAGCCACTAATGGCATTAACGACTGGGTAAGTTCTTCAACAGTTTCATTAAAGGCTTCTGAAGGAGAGTGCCCTTTTGAGCGCAATACCTGATATTGGGCTGCAAAAATTCCCTGAATAGCACCCATTAAGGTTCCTCTTTCTCCTGTAAGATCACTATATACTTCTTTTTTAAAATTGGTTTCAAACAGGTAGCCACTTCCGATGGCAATTCCTAAAGAAATTACCCGATCAAATGCTTTACCCGTAGCATCCTGAAAAATAGCATAACTACTATTCAAACCACGACCCTGTAAAAACATACGGCGCAGAGAAGTTCCTGACCCTTTAGGGGCAACTAAAAATACGTCTACATCTGCCGGAGGTATAATGCCAGTTTGTTCGTTATACGTTACCCCAAAGCCATGAGAAAAATACAGCGCTTTGCCGGGCGTGAGGTGTTTTTTTACGGTTGGCCACATGGCTATTTGTGCCGCATCACTTAACAGGAAACAGATAATGGTACCGCGTTCTAATGCCTCTTCAATTTCGAATAAAGTTTCACCCGGTACAAAGCCATCTGCAACCGCTTTATCCCAGCTTTTAGAATTTTTACGTTGCCCTACAATTACATTAACGCCATTTTCTTTTTGATTGAGTGCCTGACCAGGACCCTGTACACCATATCCGATTACAGCTACTACTTCATCTTTTAAAATTTCCTGTGCTTTAGAAAGTGGAAACTCGTCGCGGGTTACTACATTTTCTTCTACTCCGCCGAAATTTAATTTTGCCATTGTTTAATTTTTGGTTGATGATTATTAATTATTGAATGAATTACATAGAAAAAACCTCTTTTTGCTGATTCAGAAATTCGTTTTCAATCAGTTCGCCTTTGGGTTCAGTTTGTTCGAACTCGCGCAATTTTTCGTGAAACCCACTACTCTTTTTTATGATAGCCACCCGGGCACTTCTTACAAACTCAATCAAGCCATATGGGGCCAGTACTTCTACTAATCGGTCTGTTTCTTCGCGGTGACCTACCGTTTCAAATACCACATAATCGTTTCGGATAACTACGGCCCTAGCACCATGCTCTCGTAATAACCGCTCCACTTTCACTTTCTCCGCTATTTGTGCCGTAGGTACTTTATACAATGCGAGTTCTTGCCAGATGATTTCTTCGTTGTTATTATAATATGCCTTCAGCACTTCTACCTGCTTTTCTATTTGCCGGGCCAGCTTTCTCACCACCTCTTCCGTTTCATCTATTACTATAGTAAATCGATGAATTCCTTCTGCCTCAGAAGGAGAAGTATTCAGGCTCTCAATATTGATTTTCCTTCTAGAAAAGATGGTGGCAATTCGAACCAGTAAACCAATATGATTTTCTGTATAAACGGTTATGGTATATTCCTGCTTCATAGGTTTTTATTTTTTACCAATTACTTGAGTCTAATTTCACTTACACTACATCCCTGAGGAACCATAGGAAATACATTATTCTCTTTTCCTACATTTACCTCCAGCAAATACGACCCAGGATGATGATACATTGTACTAAGAGCCTCATTTAGCTGATCGCGCGATTCAATGGATGCTCCAGCAATCCCATAGGCTTCTGCCAGCTTTACATAATCGGGACTGGCAATATCTACAAACGAATACCGCTTATCATGAAACAATTGTTGCCATTGACGAACCATGCCCAAAAAATGGTTATTCAGAATTAATATTTTCACATTTACTTCTGTTTGTAAAATGGTACCCAGTTCCTGTAAAGTCATCTGCACCCCCCCATCGCCAATAACAGCAACCACCGTTCTCTCGGGGGCACCAAACTTAGCACCAATGGCTGCAGGCAGGGCAAAGCCCATGGTTCCCAATCCGCCAGAAGTGATATTACTATTGGATTGATTAAAGCGAGCATATCGGCAAGTAACCATTTGGTGTTGTCCAACATCGGTTACAATGATGGCATCTCCTGCGGAAATCTCATTCAGGTTTCGGATTACTTCACCCATTGTCATCACTGGTGTATCTGGATGTAGCTCAGAGAAAATCACTTCTTTATTTTCTTCTGCATCATGGTCTTTGAAACGCTGTATCCAAGCGGTACGACTTTTTGATTCAATCAGTTGTGTAAGCAGCGGAAGGGTTTCTTTACAATCACCCCAAACACCTACGGTTGCCTTCACATTTTTATCAATCTCCGATGGATCTATGTCGAGGTGTATCACTTTAGCTTGTTTTGCATACTTATCTAACCTTCCAGTAACCCGGTCGTCGAATCGCATACCTACTGCAATTAATACATCACAGTCATTCGTTAATACATTTGGGCCATAATTGCCGTGCATACCCAGCATACCCATATTCAACGAATGATCGGTTGGTAGGGCACTCAGCCCGAGAATCGTCCAGGCAGCAGGCAGTCCGCCTTTTTCTATAAAGTTGGCAAATTCTTTTTCCGCTTTACCCAAAATCACACCCTGCCCAAAAATCACAAATGGTTTTTCAGCAGCATTAATCAAGTTGGCCGCCTCTTCAATATATTCTTTCCGGATAATGGGTTTTGGGCGATAGCTTCTGATATGATTGCATTTCTGATAACCAGCATAAGCAAATAGTTGCAGTTGGGCATTCTTGGTGATGTCTATCAAAACAGGCCCAGGACGACCACTTCGGGCAATGTAAAAAGCTTTCGCTAAAACGGATGGGATTTCGGTGGCATCTGTTATCTGATAATTCCACTTAGTTACGGGAGAAGTAATATTAATTACATCGGTTTCCTGAAAAGCATCGGTACCCAGCAAGTGGGCATACACCTGACCAGTGATGGCAACCAAAGGGGTACTATCTATCATCGCATCTGCTAATCCGGTTACTAGGTTGGTTGCACCAGGTCCGCTGGTGGCAAACACTACACCCACTTTACCCGAAGATCTTGCAAAACCCTGTGCTGCATGTATTCCGCCCTGCTCATGGCGAACCAGAATATGCTTCAGCTGATTAGGATAATCGTATAGCGCATCATAAATAGGCATGATTGCTCCCCCGGGATAACCAAATATCGTTTCTACACCTTCTGCTACCAAGGCTTCTAGTAATGCCTTAGAGCCCGAAATACTTGCTGTATCCGCTTGAGCAAGCGGACTGCTTACCTGTGTTGCTGTTTCGATGGCCATACATTCTTTTTTACTTATTTATATTTCGTCGGTTACACAACCCTGTGAAGCATCCTTCACTTGCAGGGCATACTTAAATAATAATCCTTGTGTAGCTTTTAATGCCGGTTGTTTCCAAGCAGCTCTTCGGGTTGCCAATTCATCATCGGAAACCTGCACAGTCATTTGCTTGGTAGCCACATTTACTTCAATAATATCATCATCCTTTACCAGGGCAATGTTCCCACCCAAATAGGCCTCTGGCATAACGTGACCAATTACAAAACCGTGGGTGCCTCCACTGAATCTGCCGTCGGTAATTAATGCAACAGATTTTCCTAAACCCGCACCAATGATGGCAGAGGTGGGTTTCAGCATCTCGGGCATACCGGGTCCACCTTTGGGGCCAACATACCGAATTACTACTACATCACCTGCTCGAATTTTTCCGGTGTTGAGCCCTTCAATCAATTCGAATTCGCCATCAAATACCCGTGCCGGTCCGGTAAACATTTCTCCTTCCTTACCGCTTATTTTTGCTACACTACCTCCGGTTGCGAGATTGCCATATAAAATTTGCAAGTGCCCGGTAGACTTGATGGGATGACCCAGCGGATAGATAATTTTTTGTTTATCAAAATCAATATCTGGCACTTCAACTAGGTTTTCTGCAATGGTTTTTCCGGTAACGGTTAAACAATCACCATGTAGCATACCCTGTTGCCATAAATATTTCATTACTCCAGGTACTCCACTAAAAGGATGTAAATCTTGCATCAAAAATTTTCCACTCGGCTTAAAATCGGCCAGAACAGGTGTGCGATCACTGATCCCCTGGAAATCATCTTGAGAAAGCGGCACTCCCACACTTTTTGCCATTGC